>Ga0172380_10002761_pt1 | contig 26025 bp, 32 predicted proteins | sample Leawe162metaG_FD_119747 | JGI IMG/M metagenome (GOLD analysis project Ga0172380, IMG submission 119747) | Leachate microbial communities from a municipal landfill in Southern Ontario, Canada - Leachate well 162 metaG | ecosystem: Engineered > Solid waste > Landfill > Unclassified | place...
ATGCCAACTCGGTGCTCAAGCGCGAATATGAGCTCGATATCGGCACGGCCATCACCGAAGTGGCTGGCGCGGCCGTCGCCTAAAGCCTTCTGTAGCTCACCTTGGATACAGGCCCGACCACCGGGCCTGTTCTCCATTTACCTGCATACACACAGACCACCAAACGAAGAAAGAGAGACTGCACTATGTCGACCACCGAAAATCAGACCCCGAGCCTCAATCGTTTCGATGCCCGCCCTCGCGCCAATGCCGGCGTGTGGTTCAATCTCAAGAACCCGGAGGATATGGGCGAAGATATCGCCAACGGCACCATGGAAGTGGGCGAGGGCGACCAGAAGAAGGTCGTGCCGAAGCCCATTCGCTTCCTAACCCACGGCACCGACTCCGACCGCTTCATCAGGGCGAATAACGCCAAGCGCGCCGATGAGATGACCGACAGCCGCAAGGGTGTCAAGTTCTCTCAGACGCTTACCGACCAGCGCGTGCGCGCCTTGGTCGCTGCCGGCGTCTCCAATTGGGACAATGTGCCCACTTGCTGGGTGAAGGGCGGCAGCGACAACACGCCCATCGAGTACACCGAAGACAATTGCGTCGAACTGTTCAAGAACCTCGTCTGGGTGCAGGAACAGATCGACGTCCAGATTTCCGACAGAAAAAACTACTTCGGGGACTAGTAGACGAACTGAAAGACTTCGCGGTCTCCCACTCATCCGCAAATCCCGACCCCAATATCGTGTGCCCTCCTTTGCTCGATGAGCTTTGGAACCACTTTCTTGAGTTGTCGAATACGCGGAGGTGGGGGCCTGCTGGTCCCCTCGCTATCACATGGGAAGAGATCGGCTGGTACAATAAAGAGTGCGAAGTCCAGCTTACCGTGTGGGAGAAGCTCATCATCCGGCGCATCGACGAAGTGGTCGTGCCGATGATTGGTAAACGTATCAAGCATCGCTTGTCCGGCAAACCTGACCCGCTTGTTATGCGCGCGGATCAACCCGGCATGATCAGGTCCTTCTTTCAGGGCTTGGTCAAAAGAAAAGCACCCGCAGACAAAAAGGAATAGTCCTTTGTCCGACGAATCCAATCTCGCAAAACTCGGCTTACAAGTCGACTCCTCGTCGGTTCGCACCGCGAGGAGCGATTTGCAGTCGTTTAACGCGACAGTGGGTCAGACGAAGGCTGCGGTAAGCGGGCTGCAATCCGGCAGCACGATCATGGCTCGGGAAATGGCGCAGGTAACGGCGGCGATGGTTGCCGCTACCCGCGCCACCCAAGCCAACCGCGTCGCCGCGCTGACGCAGGCGCAGGCTGCTCGGGATGCGGCGCAGGCCCAACTCAACGAGACCCGCAACACCATCGCGGCCGTTGATGCGAAGCGTGCTCTTGAGCAAGCCCGCCAAGCCGAAGCCCGCTCTTCGCGCGATGTCGCTGCCTCCATCGGTCGCGAAAATCAATTGCGCGAATATGCGAGCCGGCTCATCACAAAAGAGACTTCCGATTTGCGCAGCTTGTGGGCTGCGCAGGAACAATACAATAAATCGCTGCGTGACTATGGTCAGGCAGCAGCGCAGACCCGTGCCGCACAGCAGGCGCAGCAGCAGGTCGGCGCTACCAATTTCCAGAATGGTTTGAACTCTCGCATCATGACCCCGAGCACGGGGCTGACGCAGGGTGATCTTGAGGAGAATGCTCGCGCGGCGCAGATGCTCCGTGCCTCCATCGACCCGCTCTACGCTTCTTCGATGCGTTACGCTGCGGCGATGAAGGAGATCGACGCTACCGTCAAGGCGCTCAATCTCAGCGAAGCTACCTCCATCCGTCTGCACGAACAGGCGCGGGTCGCTTTCGAGGGCGAAGCTGCTGCCGGCAATCGCGTCAACGGGGTGCTGCGCAATTCCTCACACCTCATGTCCAATCTGAGCTTTCAGGTCAACGACGTTGTCTCGGGCCTGCTCATGGGGCAGTCGCCCTTCCAAATCCTGACGCAGCAGGGCGGTCAGTTTATTCAGATCATGCAGATGTCGGGTAAGAGCCCCATCAACTTCCTGCGTGATTTGCGCGACATGATCTTCGGGCTCGTCACGCCCGCGCGCGTTGCCATGGCTGCTGTTATCGGTATGGGCGTGGCTATCGCTTCGCTCTATGCCGGAGCCATCAACAAAGGGAAGGGGCTGGACGCTGCGCTAGAGGGCACTGGACGCGCGGCTGGGGTCACGGCTTCTGAGCTTGATGAAATGGCCACCTCCGCAGCGCGGGCTTCCAAGGTCGGCATCGCAGCCGCTCGGGATTGGGCGGAAGCCTATGCGAAGTCCGGTAAAATCTCCGGCGACTCCATCCGCGACCTTACCGCTCTCACTGCCGACTATGCTGCTACCACGCAGCAGACGACGGAAGACGCCAACAAGGAACTGGTCGCGAGCTTCTCCGATCTCTCGACGGGTATCGACACTATTGCGAAACGCTTGGGCGGCATCACTCCGGCGCAGAAGCAATACATCAAGGACCTCGAAGCCAACGGCCACCATACGCAGGCTGTCAAGGCTGCGATTGATGCGATGGACCCGTCGCTGGCGAGCCATGAGAAGCACATGACCATGCTCGGTCGCCTTTGGAATAACTTTACTCGCGCGCTGAGTGAAGCCAAAGCAATGATCGACTCTGGTATTGCTCCCTCCAATGCGTCTATGTTGAAGGATGCACAGGCGCAGATGGCCGAAGCCAAACGCCAGGGTGGTGGTTTCTGGGATGAGACCGGCACCTATGTGACTCAGAAGTCGATACAGGATCGGATGAACCATCTCGCGTTGCAGGAACGTCTTGCGCGCGAGAAGCGCATACGCGACCGCGACAATCAGCAAACCATTGACGCGGGTTCGAATGCTGCGCCTCTGATCTCTGGTGTCATCCCCGGCTACGCTGACAAGAAGACTTTGGAAAGCCAGATCAGCAAAATCGGTAACGCCATCGACGTCGGCGGCATCGACAAGACTTCGCACTCCTATGCGCAAGCTCGGGTCGCTCTCGAAGCCTACACTCATGCGCTCGACACCTACATCACGCCGGCTGAGCGTGCGACGCGGCAGAGTGAGATCGACAATCAGGCTTTGCGCGCGAAGAGCCCGCTACAGCAAGCGGCTGTTCGTGAGGCGCAGATTGCGCTCGACCAGTCCGGCAAGGTGATGACTGCCGAAGAGCGCAAGGCTACGGCATCGGCTGCGTACTCTACCGCATTGAAGGCGGCGAACTATCAACTCTATCTGCAAAACGAAACGCAGAAGCTCGCTGTTAATGGTAGCGTAGCGCTTGCCGGCGCGTGGCTCAGTGGGGAAGAAGCAGCGATGCGGGCAACCGCATCGACGCAGGCCCGTACCCAAGCGCTGACGCAATCGGTCAATGTCGAGCAGCGCACGCGCGATATTATGACAGAGGCGGCTTCTGCGCAGATTGCGCAGCTTGGTCGCGGCATCGACGCGCAAGAAAAGAACGCGATGGCGCAGAAGGCCGCGAATGATGCGGTGGCCGAAGGCACGATCTCCTATACGCAAGCTGCTGTGCAGGTCCAGCGCTCAGCTGAACTGACGCAATTGGAAACCTTGGCGACTTGGGAAGCTGTCAAATCCAACAAGGAATTGTCGGCTACACTTCAGCAGCTTATCAAGGACAAGAAAGCCGCCAACGAAAACGAGGACATCGAAGCCGACCGCGCGCTCATGGCGCAGACCACGGCGGATATGAAGGAGCAGCTTCGCCTTGCCTCCCTGTCTCGGGAAGAGGCTGAGCAAGAGAGCGCCATCATGTCGGTCGCTCGCCAGCGTCGCCGCGAATTGTCTGCCGAAGAGAAGACCGGCATCCGCAATCAAGTCGCACTCCGCCAGGAAACTGAGCGGTGGCGCGCGGTTGTCGACGATGTGTCGGCTTCTTTCGAGGACATGTTCTTCGAACTCTTCGACAAGGGTAAGCTCTCCTTCGGCTCGCTGGTCGATAGTATCAAGTCCTCTTTCGCGCGGATGCTCGCGTGGATGGCGACACAAGCCATCATGGCACCGATCATCATTCCGATGGTCGGAGAGATGGCCGGTATGTTCGGCATAGGCGGAAGCGCCGGCTTGTCCCAAGTGCTCGGTGCCGGTAGCGGCATGGGTGGCGTCGCCGGCATGGGCGGCGGTGGTGGCGTTCTCTCGATGTTGTCGAGCGGCGCGTCCTTGGGAAGCGCTACAGGAATGTTTGGCTCGGGCGGAATGCTCGGGGGCTTGGGAAGCAGCATCAGTGGTGCCTTCAACGGCTTGGGCGCTTCGCTAGGCTTCGGCACTCCGGCTCTTGCTGGACCCGGCATGACCGTGGCTCTACCCATGGGCGGCACCACGACGATCAGCGGCGCTCTCCCTGCCCTGAACGGTTCCATCTTTGGCGCAGCTTCTCTCGGCTCGATGCTTGGTGGTTTCGGTGCAGGCACGCTCGCTTCCTCTCTGATCTTTGGCAACAAGAACAGCGCGAGCATGGGAAGCATGGGTGGCGCAGCTATGGGCGCGTTGCTCGGCTCTGTGGTTCCCGGCATCGGTACGCTCATCGGCGGGCTCGCTGGCGGCTTGCTTGGTGGCGGTCTCGGCTCGATGACCGGCACCAGCAATCAAGGAGCCATCGCTAACTTCACCGATGGTGGCGCAGGCTCTACGCTCTTCAAGCAGGGTGGCGGTCAGAACGGACAGATGGCTCTCGCGGCGACGCAAGCTGTCTCCGGCGTTATTGCCAAGCTCAAAGCGGCGGGCGTCTCTTCCTCGCTCGGCAACATCTCCGGTATCTCCATCGGCTCGGACAAATCCTATGTCTACGGCTCCGATGGCATGAAGGAGAAGCTTGCCGGCGGTGATGTGGAGGCGGTTGTGGCGCGCGTGCTGCGCACTGTGCTCTCCTCCGCTTCTGGCGGCGATGCCAATACGCAAGCCATCATCGGCAAGTATCAGGGCGAAGGTGGACTGACGCAGGGTAATCTCGACGCCTTCCTTGGCGACATTGAGTTTGCGAACTCGCTCAAGAATGTCGATTGGGGTGTCGAGAAGCTGACCCAGTCTCAGCAGGTCTTGAAGCAGATTACCGACCAGTGGGATTCTCTCATTGGTCGGGCGAGTGAGCTTGGTCTCGATATCGCTCAGTTGCAGGCCGGCCGTGATAACGCTGTGCAGACGGTCATCAACGACTTCAACGAAGGGGTCGCCGATACCATTGCGCAGATGACCGACCCTGTCCGCTACCAGTTCGAGAGCTTGGCGAAGACGCAGAAGGATCGGTTGGACGAAGCGAAGTCCATCAATGCCGACATTGCTGCGGTCGCCCGGCTCAACAAGCTGGAAATGGACAATGTTGCGAAAGCCTTCGAGGAGGGTGTGAAGCAGGCGCAAGCGCAGCTTGACGCGCTGACCAAACAGACCGAGTCGGTCCAACAGGCGCAGCAGGCTCTCTCCGCTGCCTACAACGCATCGGCGCAGGCGCTACAGAGTTCAATTCAGCAGGCGCAGGGCAAGATTGAGAATGCCTACACTCGCCAGGCTACCCGCTTGCGGGATGCCATCGAGTCGTATGGTTCGACGGGCGCGGCTCTCCGCGAAGGGAAGGCGAGTCTCCGCGCTGGCGATAATACGAGCGGCAACTTGGGGCAATACATCGCCGTCAAGCGCCTGTTTCAGGACACCGCTTCGGCTGCGGCTGGTGGTGATCAGGGGGCGGCAGGCCGGTTGCAGGAAATCGGACAGCAGTTCCTCTCTGTCTCGCGCACCACGTCTCAATCGAATGCTGACTATCAGCGCGACATGGCGATGGTCAGCCACGCCATGTCGGTAGCGATTGAAGCAGCTGACCAACAGGTGTTGTTGGCTACGCAGCAACTCGACGCGCTCAATGCTTCGGTCGCTGGTTTGGACTTCCTTGCGAGCACTGTGGCCGAAGTCAAGGAGTCGGTGCGCGAACTGACCGGGCAATCGACCGCGAACGCGACTCAGAATACCATCGCTACGATCATGGCTCTCAATGCCGGCGACCAAGCGATCCTTTCTCAGGCGCAGGTCGAGCTTGCCAACGCACAGAGCCAATTGGTAGCGCTCAACGCTTCTGTGGTCGGGCTCGGTATCATCGACAACACCTTGAAGTCGATGGATCAGGCAATCCGTGATTATCTTGCTGCACAGACGCGTCAGCAAGACTTGGACAATGCTGCCATCGTGGCGGCTCAAGCTGCGCTGGACCTCGCCATCAAAAATCAGCAGATGGCGCAGGGCTACATTGACGGCAGCGTTCAGGCTGCGGCTGCTGCTGCCGCTTCGGCTGCGGCTGCTGCTTCTGCGGCTAACAGCGTGGTGCAAGCCACCGCTGCTGCGCAGGAAATGAGCGCGAGCCAGAATGTCAGCAGCTTCTCGGGAGTGCTGGATCAGGGATGGCTCGCCGGCTTGTCAGGCAAAGCGTCCATTGGGAAGATCAGCGGTGCGCTCTACGCCCTCAATAACTTGGGCGATAGCGACCCGGCGATCTACAACAGCAACCGTGATGCTCTGCACGATATGGGCTACCCCGGCTTTGCTTCGGGCGGCACACATTCTGGCGGCTGGCGCATGGTGGGTGAGTATGGCCCTGAGTTGGAATACACAGGGCCTTCTCAGATTGTGTCGAGCGATATGACCGAGAGCTTGTTCGACAATTCGGAATTGGTCAAGGAGCTTCGCCTTCTGCGGCAGGTGGTCGACGCCATCTATCGCGTTGCCAAGGAAGGCGGCACGATGACCGCGCGCATCAAGGATATTCTCTACAGCACAACGAGGGATGGACAGTCCTTCTTCACCAGGGATGCACCATAATGCGCGTTCTTCCTCCCATTGATTTGTTCACTAGTGCGTTGGTGACCGCTTCAAGTATTGCCGAGCCCGATGCTACTCAGGGCGAAGCTACTTGGAGCGGAGCCACCAACTACGCGTTGGCGGCAGAAGCTATCTCGACGGCTACTCATCGCAAGTACCGGTCGCTGCAAGCTGCCAATCTCAACCATCCTTTGCCGAACTATACCATCGGCGAGACTGAGAATGATTGGTGGGTCGATATCGGGCCTACGAACAAGTACGCGATGTTCGACTATAATCGAACCACCACGAGCATTGATACGTCGCCGCTCTCGGTGACTATCGCACCCGGTCAGCGAGTCGACTCCTTGGCGCTGCTCGGGATGCAGGCAACACAAGTCACCATCTCCGCTACTTCAGTGTTGGGCGGCGGCACAGTCTATGGCCCGGAGGTTGTCTCGCTACGCCGGCGCTCGACGCGCACATGGAGCGACTACTTCTTCGGAGCATTCCGAGAAGTGCCCTCCATCATCCTGACAGATTTGCCGCAATTCAGCGACCTCATTGTCACAGTCGAGTTCGAGAACGCGAGCGACAACGTGCGAGTAGGTACGTGCGCGATTGGTAAAAGCATCTTCCTTGGGGATATCGAATACAACCCCATCTCGGATGCGATCAACTTCTCAGAAGTCAATCGCAATGACTTTGGTGATGCGCAGCTTACCCAGCGTCGCTCTATTCCGAAGACCACGCAGAAGGTCTTTGCCGACACCGATATTCTGAACTCTGTTCGGCAGGCGCGCACTGACCTCAACGCTCAAGTGGCGGTCTGGTTTGGGCTCGACGATGAGGATGACCCGCGCGCCGAAGCGCTGTTGATCCTTGGCTTCTACCGCACGTGGACCATCGACCTTGTTGGTGATGATGTGTTCGAACAAAACATTGAAATCGAAGAGTTCTAGGAAAGGCTTATATAATGGCTATTGATCCGCTGCCTACTCCGGTTCCGCAAACCACGGACCCGGTCAACTTTGATGCGAGGGCAGACGCGCTCCTCGCTGCGCTGCCTACAATGGTTGACCAGATGAACGCCACCGCCGCTGCGATGAACGCGGCTGCGTCTGCGATGCCGTTCGCTATGGACTATAACTATGACAGCACCACGACTGCGGCTGATCCTGGCGCGGGCAAGCTTCGCTTTGATAATGCGAACCCGGCTGCTGCCACCGCGGTATACATCGACCTTGTTGATGCTTCGGGAGTTGATCGCACCAATGAGTTGAATGCGCTGGACGATAGCAACAGCACCACGAAGGGCTATCTGCTGGTCTCGAAGGCAGGTGATGCGACCAAGTTCGTTACCTTGGCAATCGCTTCGATGACTTCGCCGGCAGGCTATCGCTCGATTGTTGTCACGGTCGCCAACTCAAGCGGAGCTTCGCCCTTCACCAACGGCGATGCGCTGGTCTTTGGCTTCTCCCGCACGGGTGATAAAGGCGACACTGGCCCGGCCGTACCTTGGGCTGTTGCGGGAGGGACAGCCAACGCGCTGACTGCGACCTACAATCCCGCCATCACCTCTTTGACCGATGGCTTGGAGTTGAAGTTCCGTGCGGCATCAACCATCACCAGCACTACTCCGACGTTTGCACCCAACGGCCTGACAGCGCGAACGATTGTTCGGGAAGGTGGCGCAGCGCTTCTCAAGAGCGACATCATCGCTCTTGCTGAATACACGATTGTGTATAATTTGGCGAACACGCGATGGGAGTTGGTGAACCCTTCGGATAAAACGATCCGCTTCTTCGCTTTCAACACTGCTGATATGACCAACGCCACTGGTGATAATACTTCTGTCACTATTAACTTCGCGGGCGTTCGGGAAAACATCGGCGGTCACTTCAATACAGGCGCATCAAAGTTTGTTGCACCCTTTGCTGGTATCTTGCGCGGCTTCTTGCACGTTGCCATGTCGGCTAACGTTGCCACACTTTCCCGCCCCTCTGTTGTAGGCACAACCACAATTATCGGCATCGGCCAAGACGGCAGCGGTCTAAATCAGATTGACAAGTCATACGTCATTGAGCTTGCCGCTGGTGAAGAAGTAACTATGCAGGCACGGCACGCTGGAACGACGAAGACTATCACAATCCTTGGGCACGCTACGGCGTGGAACAATACAAACTGGTTTGGCGAGTTCACGCCGCTTTAAGAAGGAACTGATAACATGCTCTGGGTTAACTACACAAAGCCGACGTTTGCAAAAATCGTAAGTGGGGAGTTGGTGCGCCTATCGACTGTGCTGCCTCCGTTCGATGAAGAGACAGCCGGATTGCGCGACCTAAATACCGCTGACCGCGTGGCGGCTGGTTGGTATCAAATCTCAGCCTGTCCTGACCAGAACGAGGACGGCGACACGGCTGCACCGACTGAGTATCTGCTCTCCGGCACCGACGCAGGTGCTGGTACCTGCACGCTTACGAAAGAGTAAACAACCCGCATAGCTGAGAAGGAAACAGACCGCATGACCACTAACTGGGTACCTATCATCCGGCAGTTCGCGCCTAATGCTGCCCCTGCGATTTTCAATCCCTTTGTCGCCGGCTTGCCGGCAGCTTTTAACGAAGCTGTTATCGTGACCGAAGGCAAAGGCAAAGATGAGAAGAAGGTGCCGTATAAAATCAGCACCCCACGACGCCAGGCTCATCTTCTCGCGCACGTCTTCCACGAGTCCGCGCATCTGAAAGCCACCACGGAGAACCTGAACTATTCCGCTGATGGTATCCGCAACACATTCAAAAAGCTCGCCGGCCGTGCGGAGCAATTAGCGCGCAATCCCCAAGCGCTCGCTAATGCGGCCTACGCCAATCGCTACGGCAACGGAGACGAAGCTTCGGGCGATGGCTGGCGCTATCGCGGGCGCTCATTCTTTCAGCACACATTCAAAGGCAACTACCAAGAGCTTTCGGATTGGCTGGGAGTCGATCTCGTCAGAGACCCTGACCGCTTGGCGAGCGATCATGCGTTGGGTCTTCGAGCGGCGGTCTTCTACTTCATCAAGCGGGGCTGCATTCCCTTCGCTGACATGGACAACATCGTCGGCACAACCAAGATCATCAACGGCGGTGCGAATGGCTTGGCAGAGCGCCGGGCGATGAAAGACAAACTCCTCCGCCTGTTGGGCGGCAAATGAAAAGGAAACAACCCGACATGGCAGACCTCAACATCAACTTCCCTGAAGTAAAGTGGGAGGCGTTCATTCCCGCCATCTTGGCGTTGATCCTTGTGGGTGGTTTGTTTGCTATCCTCTTCCTGCTCTTGTTCCATGAAATCCCGGACAAGAATCGGGACGCCTTCAATATCGTCTTTGGTGCTATCAGCGGGTCGGTCGGCACGTGCGTTGCCTTCTACTTCGGCTCCTCGAAATCTACCGCCACCAAGGACGCTACCATCGCCGGCTTGGCTAAGACGGCCGTGCAGGCTACGGGCGGGACGGGTGATGGCAGCGACAAGACGTAGCTCCGAAAGAAGAAAGGAGGGCCGACATGGAATTGGCACCTAAGACAATTGCTGATCTCTACCTGCAAGGTGGCGCGGCTCTGCTTCTCATCGTGTTGCTTGTGCTGGCGCTCATTGCCACCTTCAAGTATCTGGTCAAGCCGCTTTGGCAAGACAACATCATGCTTCGAGAGAAAGTACTGACGATGAACGAGCGCGTCGTGGTCATGGGGGAGGCTTCACGCATCACCAATGAGACAACCGCGAAGGCGCTCTTTGAGCAATCGAATGTCCTCCGCGATCTCATCGCAGCGTGGAGGACTCCCAAATGAGCACACTGAGCGTGGTCAAAGCCGCCCTGCATTACCTGCGTAAAGAAAAAGCAGCCTTCCACGAGGAGGCTGCTCGAAGAGATGTTCGTGCGGATGCCGCCTACCAAGGAAGCATAACATCGGCACAGACGGTGATATCAGCAGCCCGCAGACTAGAGCAGCGCTCCAATGCGGATTTCATTCGAGAGGTGATGCGTGGACATACAAATTGATTGGACTAGTGTGGGGCTTGAAGGTATCCGGGCAACGCTGTTCTCGACTGCCCTATTCTCGGCCGTCATGTTTGCGAACGAAGGCCGCACCGCTTGGGGCATCATCTGCGCATTCCTCACCGGGCGCGTCCGTGAGAGGCAATTGATCGGGTTCGCTTCGCTCGGCTGGTTCGTTGCCGGCCTTTCGACAATGCTGCTGACTTTCCACCGGATGCTAAATACGCTTACGGGGCATCGCAACACTCACGCGATTGGCACGACATGGGATGGGTTGTGGCTTAGTGTCGGTGAGTATGGATTGGCTTGGGGCTTCTATATTCCCGTGCTGGCTATCTTGTGGTATCGCCGCAGGATCAAGCTCGGGATTGGTCTAGGCTTCGCCGCTATCGCGGTGGGCCTGCTCTTCGCCTTTCTGGAATATCGCCTACAGACAAAGCTCGTGCCCTAACCCCGCGCGCAAAAAGAAACCCCGGCTCCTTCATTGGGGCCGGGGCTTTTTTGTCGTCTCTTTTCAGGGCTTTGCAGGGGGCGGCTTGCCTTGGGTGGGCTCGGATGCCGCCCCCTCCTTTGAATCGCCGCCAGTGGCCACGATTTTGGCGCTCTTGGGGGCCCTAACTGGGGGAAGAAGGGCAGCTTTCAGCCTCTCCGGGGAATGATAGTGCGCGAGCGCGAGCTTGAGCACCCGCAGCGCACGGCCGGGTCGAAGCTCATAGTGCTTGTCGAGCGTCTCGGGAAAGAAGTCCTGAACCAGAATTGCAAACACAATCTGGAATAGCGAGACGGGCTCGCCAGTCTTGTTGCGCGCGATGCCGATGACCTTCACCGCATTATACCATGGCGTATATACCTTTCGATGCGAGTCCCACAAACCCTGGCCCATGGTATCGGCAGGCAAAAGGTTTTGTCGGCTTCCTCCGCTTTGCGAGAAGCTCTGCCCTCCGCCTGATAGGCCGCGCGAGAATGCGCGCCAGATGTTCTGTATCTCTTCGGCGGCTTCCTGCTCATGCACTGTGAAGCCGTTGCTGCCGGCATTGATGTGTGAGATAGCATCGAGCCGACCCGCACGCTCGCGCTCCGGGGGCTTGGTGCGCGTAAGCTCCGCCAGCAAGACCGCCTCTACTGTCTCATGCTTGAAGCGACGAAGCGCTTCCTGCCTGATGTTGAAGCCTAGCTCTGCTACTCTGCCGCGCGAGCTTTCCGAAAAGAGATGGTGCGAAAGGAAGTCGCGGCAGATGCCGAGCAGCAGCGGAAAGATTTTAGCGCTGGTGACCATGGGGCCTGTAGGAGGTGGCCCCTTCGCCTTCGACAGCGCGCGTTCGAGACGCACAACCTGCTTGGGTTCGCCACGCTTCTTGGCTTTGCCCTTCTTCGCCATTTTGCTAATGCCTTGGTGTTGCTTAGGAAAGCATACTCTATATCCAAGAGAAAAGCAGCCCGCTCTCTGCTTCCCAATATCTGTGCGGTATCAATGTATGCTTTATATGATGACTACCACAAAAAGGAAACAGCACCATGCTTTTAAAACTGCGCGCCGGGGAACGTTTGGTCGTTCGCTTCATCGGCAATGACGAAAAGAAAATCACCCTTCACTACTCAGAAGACGGCCACATAGACCTCGATCACAATTTCGAGGAGTTTCCCAACATCAACTTGGCGCACTATTCTGAGATCGAACGCGCTTGGTTCAACAGGAACAAGAAGCTTGCCCCCAATCTGGTCGCGACCTTGTTCGAGCTATCGGTGGATGGGGTTGTCGAAGGTGCTTCCATCGCCCACATCTCAGCGCACGCCGGCATATCCCAAGAAGACAACAACTCGGAGTTCTATTACCAACTCAAGCTGTTGGAGCAGGCCGGTTCGCTATACAAGCAGATGGGTGGTGGCAGCAAAGCGAACAAGTACTTCTTCCTTACCCCGGAGGGAGCCCGCATCTGCGACCAGCAGCTTGACCGCCCGGCGCAGAAGGAGAGCGAGGGCAAAGCCGCGAAGCCCGAAGTGGAGCAGCGCCTCAAGCTACGCGCCACACATTCGGATTGGTTCAAGAAAGCCTCTCCCTTCCTTCTGCCGGTGCCGAACATGTTAGCCTTGGCGGCTACTCTCGATAAGCTTCGGGCCAAACGCGGTGACATCTGGCAAGTGGACAGCGCCGGCTGGGAAGACCTCGTCAAGCTCAGCAAGCTCTCTACCAACAAATTGCAGGAAGCCCGGCGCGGGTTGGAGTCGAGCGGCTGGCTTCATGTTGATGCAGCGCCTTTGGGTTCGGGTCGCCGGAATGTCTACTATTTCCGCGAGCCCGGACAATCGTCCATGGTTTTGCAAGAAGTGAAAGCGAAGTGAGCACCAATCCTCCCCACGTCATCAGAAGCAAGGGGCTCGATGTTCAAGTCTGCGTGCCTCTCGATTGGAATGACGAGCAGGTCATCGAGTTCGCAGAGAAGAGCAATCCTTGCGGCACCGAGAATGGGTGGCAAATCCGCAAGCAGCCTGGCGGCAAGCTGATCGGTGACGAGACCGGGCGCGTGCAGTGCACGAAGTTCGACAAGATGGTTCACATAGTTCTCGACGCTTAGCACAAACCACAGAAGAGAAGGAAGAGCAGCATGAGTCAATTAGTTGAACACGCCCGCCGTGAATTGTCTTTGGCGGGACTTGATAAGCCGGACGCTGACTATGGTGGTGCGATTGCCACAGGCGTGTTGGAATTGATCGAGGTCTTTGCGAAGCAGGGACATTCGGGAGAGAGCGCCGGGCAGACCATTCGCATCTTCAAGGAGCTTGCAACATTCTCGCCGCTGACTCCGCTGACCGGAGAAGAAAGCGAATGGAACGAGGTCGCTGATGACCTTTGGCAAAACAATCGCAACGGTAACGTCTTCAAGAACGCTGCCGGCGAAGCATGGGACAACGAAGGCGTGGTGTTCCGCGATGATGACGGGACGCTTTATACAAACCGGCATTCGCGCCGGCCTGTCCATTTCCCCTATACGCCGCAGCTTACGATTGAGGTGCGCTCTTCCAAAGCGGAGCCTCTGCCTGACCAAGGCTGAGCTTCCGGCATAAGAAGACAAGGCCCCCGCGCGGAAACGTTGCGGGGGTTTTTGTTTAGTATGTCTACAAGATAACCGAAGGGAGATACTCAATGCCTATACCGAGCGACCCGATGCACTCATACAATGTGCTTGAGAAGATGATCCGAATGTTCCGCGTCATGGGGCGAAACCGCCCCGAGATTAGAAACGGTCTCGAAGTGGCTGCTTCGCTGGCGGAGCTTTACCAAGAAGTGGTTGAGCCGTCCGGCCGTCTCGCGGAAGAGCGGCTTGACATGGAACGCATCGACGCGCTTGCCGATAATATCCGCCAGCCGCACGAGGTGCCTTTCTATCGAGCGCGCGACCCGCGCACCTCTTCTGATATAGCACCGCAGGACGAGCAGAGCCGTGCCGCTACTATTGCTAGAGAAGGGCTGGCGCGCAAACCGCAATATGATTTCGGCGGCAAGCAGGTTCGCAAGCACAAAGCTATTCCTGCGCCGCTGGATGAAGTGGTCTTTGAGCCGCACCGCTTCGAGTACGAAGGCAAGTCGAGCGAGATCGCCAAACGTATCATGTTGCTGCGCCGGGCTGGCTTGGAGATGTTCGAGAAGCGGCTCGTCATTCTGCGTGCGGGCGAAGGTAAGTTCGATTTGACCAACGCGCTGACCAAGCTTCAAGGTCTGCATTATATCGACCGCGCCGAAGTGCCCGGTGTCTATAAATTCAAGGTCGAAGTCCCGCCCGATGCTGCGCCGGAGCACCAGTCGGGTTGCGCCTTGCGAGAGCAACGCGGTTTGTGCACTTGCGGGGCTTCGACGCTCATGCGCGCCATGGACGATGTTTCCGCACTCTACGCCGCTCCTCTATAATTACAGAAAGGAATTACCATGTGCACTAATCATAATCACGCAGGCCCTCCACCAGCCTGGCTCGAATATGGAATGTTTGTCGTTGTTCTCGCCGCTATCCTCTACGTAGTCGGTGCTTTTGTATTCGGTTGGCCGATGGGGGTAGTTGGTGGCAAGTAGCATTGACTTCCCCGGCACCAATAAGGTGCTCACTTCGCCGGCAGGCAAGGAGCATCTCGTCCATGAGCTTCATGTATTCAATAACGGCCGCACGAGCGTATCTTGCTGGCAGTTATCGCGCGACGAAGTCAAAGAGATCATCGAGAGCGGCGGCAAGGTCTATCTCTCGGTGATGTTCGGGACCACGCAGCCTCCGGTCTTTCTCGGAAGCGAAAGCGCCGTGCGGGAATTGAATGCGGACCTTGGCGTTTGGAAGAAGCCGCGCGCCTACGATACCATCCTGACTGACTTGGGATACATCACTGACCGCATCGCTGCCGGGGTCGAAGGGCTCGAAGAAGCTCAAGAGCTATTGATACAAGAGATGGGTGAGCATCCCGACAACGAAAAGAAAGAAGCGCTCTCGATATCTCTACCAATCGACCCGCGCTTGGACGAAGCGATTGCTCAGCTTCGTAAGTACTGCAACGGCATCATTACTCAAATGAATCAGATGGGTGCGAAGCTCTTCCCGAACTTCTCGAAGACCAACCAGTTCCTGAAAGAATGCGACAAGCTCTTCCGGGCACGCGATACTGTGCACGGCGATGTACTCAAGGCTGAGCAGTATGATTTGAACTCAACCAAAGGGAGTACCTGAAATGGCGAAAGCCAAAGTCAAGCACAAGAAGGAAAAGGACAAGCTGCCGAAGTCAGTACGCAAGCTGCTCGAACTCGTTGCGGACGACAATTTGCGACAACTCGCCGGCAACGAGCCTGATACCCTCGAAGAAGGCTCGGTCCTCAAGGACCGCTTCACGAGAGCGCTCCACAAGGTCATCAAGCAAGCCAACAAAGTTGCCGCCGAGTTCGCCGGCCCGACCGACGAATACTAAGCGCCGGCCTTCCTCTATCGGCACGCGCTAACCCCCGGCTCCCGCAATGGGCCGGGGGTTTTTCGTTGCCTTCTGCCGCTCATTTTCGTGAGCCCTGGCTGGCTCCTTCGCTGGGGGCTCTATCGCTGCGCCGGCAATCGAGAAGGCTCTGCTGAGCCACGCCTGCTGCGCTCCTAAAGGTCTCCGATTCGTGCCGCCGTATGCTTTGCAACGGCTTCGGCAATTAGCATTTTGCTCATAGAGCATCCCGCACACGCCACAAGAGAAGCTGCTAGGCCCTATTGGGGGAACAGGGAGCAACCGCAAGGGTGCAGAACCTTCATCCTCCTCACCTTCGGGTGTGCCAACAAAGCGCGTAGCCAACGCGCTATAGAAGATTGGTGAATGGGAGCTTGAGCATCTTCGGATGTTGGTCAAGCACTAGAGAGGATGTTGCGAGCAAGGCCCCTCTCTGGCACCGTTGGAAGGAACTGCGGAACAAAGGGACTATCGGCCAACCCGCCCGCCATGCTTCGGTATGGACCGCATTGCTCGTGCTTGTGTTACTGCCTCACCGACCCCTCAACATGGTGCTGTGGTTTCAGTATTCTCTGTCCTATGGCAGGGAATGCTGTGCCCAACCTACCTATTCCTAACATGGTAACCGTGTGATCCGTTTGGGTTAGGTACCACGTTCGGTATCGGTATGCTTTCTATGCAACCCCAAGAGAGAATGTAAGCGTTATGGCCCCAAGGAAACCCCTCAATGATATCCCTGCGCCGGCAAAGCCGAAGCTTGCGCGAAAGCTGCTCACCGATACGCCTGCTGAGCTTTCTATGTGCGAAGAAAAGAACCCTCCGATTCCCCCTCATTTGGTGGGCGCTCCCCCTCGCTTGCCTTTGGTGCCGAAGTATCAGCGTCGCATCCCCGATCCTGCCGAGCGCCCGACGATTGACCCTCACGGATATGGTGCAACGGTGAAGGCATTCCGCGTCAGCAATGAAATCACCGTGCGCTACCGCGAGAAGCTGCACGATGATGGTTCGAAGGTGCGGCTCTATTATATCGGCGCGCTCGCGCTGGGGACTGCCATCTTCTCGCCTACCATGATTAGCTGTAGCTTTCTGCACAAGCTCAAAGGCGAGGACCACGCGCGCCTGAAAGATGAGAAGCATCTTCACGAGCACATTCGCAAGCTTCTGGAATATATGCCGTAGGGGTTATTTATGGGGGCCATGGACGAAGTGCGCTTGTTAATACCGAAGCTCAATGCCGAAGAGCTTGAGCAGGCGCGTAAACTTATCGCCGTCAGCGGGGGCCTTTCGGTAGACAAAGCCGAAGTCGATGCGTCCGATTGGCTCCTGTCTGGAATGGTGACCTTCCTTATCAAGGAGGGCCATCTTGACAAGGGCGGGCACTTCGCTGTGGTGAAGAAGAAAGCTTACAAGACCTATCTCAAAAAATTGCCGCCGGTCATGGAATACTTTACTCAGCTTGAGAAGCAGGCGAAGACTGTCACGCGCCATCGCCCGAAGCTTGCCTTTATCGCAGGCCGCGCGCTGGCGAGCTTGCTTGAGGGCCGGGGTGTGTTCAGCGTAAGCGCAATGCTCTCTCAGATTGACAAGATGCCCGAAGCAGTAGAGGCGGCATTCCCGAGCTACGGTACTGCGGGGCTTTTTCGATTTGTTCTGGACAATATGGAAGATGTGTAACGAGTATGCTTTCTAGCAATGGGGCGGACTCAAATTAGGATTGCAAAGTGTCTGACAAAGTAGCGTTATCGACAAGCCTCCAGGAATCAGTGCTCACGCTGATTTGCATGGACGAGGATAAGGGCGGCATTGCCGCCAATCTCGTAGACACCGATCTCTTCGAGCCGCCTTATGATGATATCGCAAAGCGGGCGATTGCTTACCGGCGCAAGTTCAAGAAGGCACCGGGGCAAGCGCACATCGACGACCTCTTCGACCATGTGCTTTCCAATCCGAAGAACAAGCGCAAGACGCTCTACCAGCACGTGCTCTCCGCGATGCTGGAATTGTCGAAGAACCTGAACGCTGACTTCATCCTTTCGCGCGTCTCGGATTTTACAGAAGAGCAGAGCCTCAAAGCTGCCATCTATGAAAGCGCGGAACGCTTCGAGCGCGGGGGCGAAGATACCAAGGCAGATGTGCGCGTCATTCTGGACAAGGCGATGCGCTTGCGCCCGCAGACCTTGGATACAGGAATGTTCCTGTCCGATCAGGCATCGGTCGAATATCTGACGCGGAGCCTGACGGCCGACTTCTACCTCGACATTGGTCCGCTCGATCAGAAGCACGTGGGTCTTGTGCGCAAGGAGACATTTAGCTTTCTCGCACCGCCAGGCACCGGCAAAACTTGGTCGTGTATTCATGCCGGCGTCAAAGCTTTGCAGCAGGGAGCGAAGGTCGCGCACGCTTCGCTTGAGATGCAGAACGAGCGCGTGATGCCCCGCTATCTGCAACGGCTCTTTGCCATCGCCAAGGATAGCGAGAAGTATCGGCGCACCGAGTTTGAGACAGACGAACTCGGAAGGGTCACCGGCCTGCCTGCGAAGTTCTTCAAGCCGAAGCTTCTAATGGAGCAAGACAACATCGAGCGCATTGTGCGTCGCAAGATGAGCGCGCTCGGCTCCCGGCTCGATAGGCTGGTGGTCAAATCCTTCCCCACGGGCTCGCTTACCATGAACGGGCTGCGTGCTTGGCTTGATGGGTTGGAGCGCACGCACCAATTCATTCCCGATGTGCTGATCCTCGACTACCCGAAGCTGATGCACCTCGACCGCAAACAGGACTTGCGCATCGGCTTGGGCCTGATGATGGAGGAGCTACGCGGGCTGGGGGTCGAGCGAAACTTCGCCGGCTACTATCCGCTACAATCGAATCGAGAAGGCTCACGCTCGCGCATCCTGAAAGGCGACCAAGTCGGTGAAGACTATTCGTTGATCCAGACCACCGACAATCTCATCACCTATAACCAAACGGAAGCGGAGAAGGAGCTAGGGCTTGCCCGGCTCTATGTTGCCAAGGCGCGAAACAATGCGGATGGCTTCTCCATTCTCATCACGCAGGATTACAACACCGGCCAATTCGTGCGGTCGTCCGCTCGTATGCCTACTGACTACGAGCGGATGTTTAAGAAGGAGCCAGTCGAATGAGAATCCCGTTTGTCTGGTGCGTCCGCCACAGGGGTGGTTATTGCGCTACCGCTGACGGCAAAGATTACAAGCAAGATGAGGACCATGTCCGTACTCTTTGTAATAATGTCGTGACGCTTCCGTGGGGTAGCGCTCGCATCAGTCCGGATTGTCCGGAGTGCATCAAATTACTCACAGAGAAGAAAGGTAAAGAGAATGGCAAAGAAGAAGGCACGGCGTAACAAGGACGGCTCGCTCGACCGCCGCTCGTTGAAGGCGGTCATCAAAAAGGTCAGGTTTGGCGATATGTCAAAAGCCGAGCGCGCTATTCATGACATGGTGGTTCGCAACGTGCGTGGTCGCAGCAAAGCCAAGCGTCGCGAGACGGTGCCTGTTCGGAAGAAACAGGATGTGGTCAACAATCCCTCGCACTATGGCGGTGCGGAGAATGCCTACGAGACCATCAAGATCGCCCGTGCCAAGCTCACGCCGGAGGAATATGTCGGCGCGATGAAGTTTCAAGTGCTGCGCTACAATGATCGCTCGGGCAAGAAGGACCGCGCGAAGACCATCGAAGATTACAGCAAGGGCCTGTTCTATCAACAGGAGCTTGTCAACGCAGCGAAGGGCCTGCCGGTTCGTGGCCATCTGGTGCAGCCTTGATTTCCGCCGAAGTAATCTGCGACAGCATCTCCGAAGCTGGGAAGCGGCTGACCACCTTCAAGCTGCGCTACCCGAAGTTCATCCACGGCGAGAGCAAGACGCATCGGGTGATCTCTTGGGGCAACGAAGGCGGCTACATTGTGATGGAGCAGGAAGTCGGCTTGATGGATGACAAGCACCTTTCGCGCAATGCTTCATCTTCCCGCGCTGTGCCTACCCGCAAGCTGCTCGCGGAAATCCGCTCCGGCAACTTCGCTGTGCCTGAGAGATGGGGCAAGGACCAAAAGGGAATGCAGGCAGCGGAAGACTTCTCGCCTGATGTGCCGTGCCAGCCAGGCAAGGAAGTTTCCGAATTGGAGTTTGTGCAGAAGGTGTGGGCGATGTCAGCGATGAGCGCTTGTGAGCACGCGCAAGCTTTGCTCGACTTCGGCGCGCACAAGCAATTGGTCAACCGCATTCTCGAACCCTACACGCATATCAATGTCGTGGTGACGGCGACCGAATGGGACAACTTCTTCGGCTTGCGCCTGCACAAGGATGCGGACCCTACCATGCGAGCACTCGCGGTTGCGATGTGGGAGGATCGTCAGAAGTGCAAACCGCAATTGCGCAAGGATGGTGAGTGGCATCTGCCATTTATTGATAAGGATACCGAAGAGCAGCTTTTCCGTCGGTCGTTTAAGAATGGGGTGTTTGACCGCGACTGGCACCTTGATTTGTGCCGCAAGGTTTCAGTAGCTCGATGCGCTCGGGTTTCGTACGAGTCGTTCGAGACTGGCAAGCGCTCGACTGTGGAAGAAGACCTTCCGCTTTATGACAAATTGTTCGCCGGGTTGCAGGATACTAGCGCGCCTCTTCATGCTTCGCCGGCAGAGCATCAAGCACGCCCGGACCAGAAGGTCACGCCTTTTGCTCGCACAGGTCGCATCACTGACAAAAATGGCGACTTTGTTTGGCTACAGCATGAGCTTCACGGCAACCTTGTCGGCTGGTGCCAATATCGGAAGATGTTGCCCGGCGAAGCTTGCGCTCCCCTGCCTGAGGGCTTCGCGCCGTGATTGATGCCATCGCTACTTTTGGGCCAAACAATCGGCTTGTGTTCGATTTGAGATACCCGACCTACCTGCACGGCAACTTTGCTTTCATCGCTGCGTCGCACGGGGTCTCGCTCGAATATCGCACCAAGGCGGACGGTCATGATACTCTGACCATCTTGCGCGAGGATATCTCAAAGGTAGCGGTGCCATCTTTTAGCAGCTTGCCGGACCAGGATCGTGCATCTGCTGCGCAAAACATCTGGCAAGAGTTAGCGAAATGCACGATTGATTTCGCTGACGGCTTGCGCCTGCTCGGTGCCGGCGATGACATAGTCAATCGAATGTTGATCCCTTTCTCTCATATCGACGTGCGCGCTACAGAAGGTATGGGTTGGGACGCCTTGCTCGCGTTGCGCGATAGCCTTAACGTAGCGGGTGAAATCCGCGAGCTTCTTCGCGTGATGTTTGATTGCAGAGCAAGGCGGATGATGTAATGAAGCGCAAGTCAGCCAAGACGCGGATCGTTGGCTGGTTCTCCTGTGGCAATAATTCGGCCGTTATGTCGAAGCTGCTGGTCCAGAAGTTCGGCAAATCCAAAGACCACGAACTCAGGATTGTTCGGTGCCGGGTGATAAACGAGCATCAGGACAATGACCGGTTCAGCGATGATGTGCAGAAGTGGATCGACTATCCGATAGAGATAGTCATGAACGAGAAGTATGCCGGCGATGCAGACCGGGTGTGGCGCGAACGCCGCTACATGGCGGGCATCAATGGCGCGGTCTGCACCATTGAATTGAAGAAGGTGCCGCGCTGGGAATTGGAAAGCGCGTGGCATCCTGATTACCAAGCCTACGGCTTCTCCTTCGATGAGAAAGGCCGCGCTGACCAATTCGAGGAGTTCAATCCCGAGACCCGATTGATCCGCATTCTCGAAGAACGGAAGATCACGAAGCAAATGTGCGCCATCATGGTGTCAGGCGCAGGCATCGAGCTTCCGGTTCTCTATCGCATGGGCTTTCGCAACAACAACTGCATCGGTTGCGTGAAGGCTTAGTCGCCAGGATATTGGGCCAAGGTGCGCCACTTCTTCCCCGACATCTTTGAATCGCGCGCCTTGCTCTCCCGTGAATTGGATGTGCGTCTGGTAAAGCTCAAAGGCGTGCGCGCCTTCATTGATGAGATACCGGCTAACTACGATTGGAAGAGGTATGATCGTTCGTATGGCTTCGAGTGCGGGATCATGTGTGGGCCGGTGAAGAGAATTAGCAAATGATACATCCGAAGGCGGTCAAGCTCTTCCTCAAGCAGCAGCGCGACAGTCACGCGTGGATGAAGAAGCTTACCAACAAGCAGCTTGACCGCGCGCTCGAAGAGCAGGGCTTCAAGGTTGCCGACCCTACCAAGAAGCCGCTCCGCAAACAGCAGAAGGTTTGCATACTGCTCGGGCTCGCTTACCCGCGCTTCTCCTTCTGGCTGGACATGGGCTTGGGGAAGACCCGCATCGTTCTCGAATTGATGAACCATTACTGGCGACTTGGGTTGCTCAAGCGCGGCCTTATCCTGTGCATCTCCGATGAAGCGGTCGATGAGTGGGAGAAGCAGTTCAGGAAATGGGGCGTCAAGATACCGCACGTGGGTATCGGCAACTCTGCCACCGTCGAGAAGTGGCAGCACGTAGCCGAGCTTGGGGCTGGTCTCATCATCGCGACCTACGCCGGCTTCAACCACATGTTCGCCAGCCGGCAGAAGACCACCAAGCGCACAAAGCGGCGCAAGGCGAAAGTGAAGATGTCGCCCGATGCGAAGAAGATCAAAGCGTTTGCTGCCAATCTCGACGCCTTTGTCATGGACGAGTCGGTGCATCTCGGGAATTACAAGGGGCTCGGCTTTCGGATAGCAAAGAAGCTCTCCGCGAAATGCTACTCGGTCCATGCGCTCGCTGGTGTGCCCTTCGGGTTGGACCCTACGCTGATATGGAGCCAACAGTTTCTTGTCGATAGAGGCGAAACCCTGGGGCCGACGCTTGGTCTTTTCCGTGGTGGTTTCTTCGAGGAGAAGGCCGGGCACTTCACAATGTTCGAATACAAGTTTAAGAAGGAGATGGAGCCGGTCCTTCACGAGATACTCCAACATCGCTCGATCACCTATTCGACCGAAGACGCCGGCATCGAGCTTCCGCCTGTCACGCCTATTGTGCGCAGCATCAGGCTCCCTCCCGAAACGATGGCGCTGTATGAAAAGGCGCTTGAGCAATTGAAGCAGGCAGCGATCCGCCACAATCGCCGGCAGATGGAGAACTCTTTTCTGCGAATGCGCCAGCTATCGTCCGGCTTCATTGGCTACGCGGATGATGAGACGGGCGCGAAGGCGCAACTCATCCTGCCGCAGAACCCCAAGCTCGATGACTTTGTCAACAACATCGAAGATATGCCCTACGATTGTAAGTTCGTTTGCTTCTATGAGTTCACCGTTTCCGGCAGGGCTCTTGTTGAAGCATTGGCGAAGCGCGGCATCACGGCCGGCTGGGTCTGGTCGGGCACGAAGGATGTAAAGAAGGTGCGCAGGCTCTTCGATGATGCTCCGCCGAAGAAGTTCAAAGGCATCATTGGCAACTGGCGCAAGATAGCCGAGTCGCTCAATTTGCAGCGCGCGAACTACACGCATTATTTCGAGAGCCCCGTCGGTGTTATCGCGCGTCGCCAATCTGAAAAGCGCACAGATAGGCTCGGGCAAGAACGTCCTGGGTTCCGTTTTGATTATTGCGCCACGAGTGCTGATCGCCGTATTCTGCAATTCCATAAGAGCGGTGCCGACTTCTTCAAGGCGCTGTTCCGCGACCCGGATGAGGCGCTTGGCGAGCAGCCGCGCCGGAAGCTCGCGGCCTAGCGGCCTGCCGAATCCCCTCCCCTCCGGGCCATAGCGAGCCCGCCCGGCCCGGCCCGGCGAAGGCCCCTGCTTTGGGGCTCCCCAATCCCCAGCCGCGCCAGAAGCCCGGAAAAGCGCCCTCCGGGCCTGCCAAAAGGCCCCCTCCCCGGCTCTCCTTATATATTGCGCCAAACCCCGGTACAGGGCTATTCTCAGCCTGCCCCGCCGATTTGGAAGTCGGCAGGGCACCGGGGAGGCAACCCCGGCGCAGGGATAAAGGAAACCCGAACCGCGAAACAAGCACAGCGCAGCGATGGTGCCCACGACCCGGCACAAGACCCCGAGATAGCATAAGGGGCAACCGGGAAACGAAGACCTCTCAAGGCGCTAAGTAATCCGAGAGCCCGTCTCTCGCGGTGAAGAAAAATCTCCTACGAGATTGGTTACCCACGGCGTCTCATCGCCACCGGGTTAACGCGAATGCCGGGTGCGCACAAGCCGCCGACCGCCGGACAAAGTGCCTGATAGAAGGCCGAACATTCTAAGCGAACAATTTGGGTAGGAGATTGAAGCGCACGAAAAATCTCGTGCGCTTGCATAGCGAATTGAATCATTCGCCTGACGAGGTCCAGTAGACCGAAATGCAAAAAGGAAAATACAAATGGAAAATGTTGTCGAGCTTCGTCCTGCGAAAAAATACAATGTCAGTCTCACCGGCGCTGAGTGGCTCGCGCTGATGCTCAAGCTTGCCGGTCGCGGCCACGATGTGATGGCAGCGGAAAGCGCCGAAGCTAAGATGTTGCAGCAACTCAATTTTGCGGAGGGCTGAGCCTATGAAGGTACGCGAGCTAATCGCTGAGTTGAGGCAGCATGACCTCGATGCCGAAGTGCACTTTGCATACAACTACGGCGACCATGCGCGCACAACAGTTGCGCCCAAGGTCGAGACGGTCGATGAATACGCTGTCAAGCATTCTGACTACCATCGGATGCCGGTGCTTGATGAAGATGGCGAAGACCAGATGGTGGTCGTTCTCCAAGCCTAAACTTTTCGCTGCGCTGGAACGCGGCACAATTGGAAAAAGGAAATCCCAAAATGAACTACGAAACTCTCAAGGCTTCGCCCATCGGTCAGAAGCTCCTCGCTGCCGGTTACGATATCTGGAACAGCGGTGGCAATGTCATGGTGTGGGGTCGCGAAGCGAAGAACGGCGTGATTATCTACATCGGCCAAGGCGACAGCGATATTGGTGAAGATGGCGACGAGACCAAGTGGGGCACTTGTTGCTCTGATAAGGATGGGGGCCACATCGAGTGGCTTACGTTCGAAGGCACGCTCGATGAGATGATCGAGAAGATGAGCTTCGTCGATGCGACGCCCGACAAGCTGCCTGCTCCCGGCACCCGCGTTTGCTTCATCGCAGAGTGGGACATCTTCGCCGCCGACACAGTCATCCCGCGCTACGCTGTGGGAACTGTGGTGCCGATGGACGGCGACTTCGCGATCAAGATGGATGTTCGCTACCACAATCTCAGAGAGTGGAAGAACGAGGTCCATCTGGACCCCCACAGTATGGCAGAGGACAACAATGTCAGCGAAGCCGGATGGGTGCTCTTGCACATTCGCGCGGTCAAGGACGACGAGCGCTTCATCTGCTCGTGCGGCTGGTTCGGCTCCCCGCTCATGCTGCGCAAAGGCAAGTGCCCGGTCACCTCTTGCCGGAATGATGTCACGCTTCTGCCGCCGATTAACATGGCGGGTTTTCCTTCTGCGGAAGTGATCGGCGCAGAGTTTGTCAAGGTGCTCCGCGAATGGATCAATGACTCGAAGCTTTGGGACGGCGAGTATGCGCACTGCGAATCTCCCGAAGAAGCGTGGGCGCACATGTGCAAGCTCAACGCGGCGGATCACGATCGCAATGCTGAACAAGAGTTCTGTGACGCCAACATGGCGATGGACGAAGCGATGCGTAATCTCGGCATGGGGGCAGCGCTTGACCACCCCGCTTGGGCTGACGACCAGCGCATGACCGACCTTTGGAACAAGGCGTGGGAATGCGCGAAGCCTGCTCTTCGCGGCGAAGTGCCGACTGTGACGGCCAAGAGCTTGTTGGCCGATGCTGCTGCAATGAAGGACCTTACCGACGACGTCATCAATGCCTTGGCCCTGCTTGTGCAGCAGCGCATCGGGCAAGAGGACGGAGGCATCGCCGGAATACACTTCTCCGATAGCGACAAGCGCGAGGAAGTCGAGAGCCTCTTGCGCAGCTATCTCGAAACCGAAGCCGCTTACGAAGATTAAGAGGAGCAATCACATGACAAACAAAAACGAAGACTTGCCGGCAGGCGTCAAGGATACGGACCTTCGCTATCCGAAATACAATGCCAAGAAGCCCGTGCGAGTAGAGCATACGCTGACGCTCTATAAGACTACGGGCTTCGGCTGGTGCATCGCTACGCTCCCTATCGGAGGAGGCAGGGGCTCCACGCTACGCACCTACGGCGTCTCTATCGCTTCGGAGCAG
>Ga0172380_10002762_pt1 | contig 26018 bp, 34 predicted proteins | sample Leawe162metaG_FD_119747 | JGI IMG/M metagenome (GOLD analysis project Ga0172380, IMG submission 119747) | Leachate microbial communities from a municipal landfill in Southern Ontario, Canada - Leachate well 162 metaG | ecosystem: Engineered > Solid waste > Landfill > Unclassified | place...
GATCCAGACGACTTCGAATGGTGGCCCGTCCGCATCGAGCCGCCTCGGTAGGCACGGCGATTGCAGGGGAGGAGAGCATGACCCGCAAGGTGATCCACATGCCCGACGAGTTGATCGCCCGCATTGAGCGCCAGCGGGATCGATTCGAGGCCGAGCACGGTGTACGCCTCACATTCGCCGACGCTGTGCGGACGCTGCTGGACGTGGCGCTGATTGGAGAGGAGGAGAGGGATGACGACTGAACCGAAAATCGCGCCCCACATCGTGAACGGCGAGCCGACGTGCTCGGGCGAGGAGTGCCCGGCGTGGGAGTCGGTGTCCGACATCTGCGAGATGCATGTTTGCACAGCCGCCAGGGGCAGGCCGGTGGCGCACGCCGACAAGTTGTGCCTTCCCGGCCTCCGTCGCCAGCGTGACGACTTACACGAGAAAAACAAGGAAGCCGTTGTCGCGCTGGTAGCACATAGTGAGAATGAAACGCGGCTGTTGAACGCGAGCATCCAAGCGTGCGAGGAGCGGGACACGGCGCGGCGGGAGTTGTGCGAACATTATGCTGGAATCCACAGCAGGGTGCGCGCCGATCTGCTCGATTCGTCGTGGCACCATTTTGAGAATGTACTCAGGCGTTACGCCGCCTCTCGCGGCTGGTCGTATTTGTACGAGACGCCGGAAGGCGGGGAGGGTTGAGAGATGATAAACTACGATGCGATCTACGACGAGGGATGCATTGCCGGGCGAGGCGGCGCTGATGCGAAACAGAATCCATATCCGCAAGATCAAAAGGCTGATGGGGTATACTCTATGACGCCGCACGACAGATGGGAGGCTGGAAGACAACGCGGGAAGCGTTGGTGTCCTCTTGCGCTCCGATCTGTGATGTGTGTCCCAGCAGTGTAACCACGAAGTCCTGGCGGCGCATCCCGTGAGCACAACCGACGCGAACACGTGTTCGCTCTTCCTGGCGCGCCGGTCGGGTGCTACTCTGGGGGAGTGAAGAAGGTTAAGTACCATCGTCCAAAGCTCTCCACGATGTCCACGGAGCCCGCGTTCTACAACCTGCCCGAGACGGTGGAGACCTATAACCAGGTGATCGGGAAGCTGCCGGAGCGCATCGACCGCGGCCGCTATCTGTTCCTGCTCATGATGGCGGGCTTCCTGCGGGACCGAATCAAGATCCACGCTCCCGACGTGTACATCAACGGCGAGTCCAAGAAGTACGCGGAGGACCTGCGCATCGCCCTGGTGAGCGGGACCGATGCCGAATCGGACGCGGTGGCGATCTACTTCGAGAACGAGCGCTCGGTGCTCACCGAGGACCAGGTGGGGCGCACGGCGCTGTTCGTGCGCGCGCATCCGCAGTCACCGGGCTGGGTGGACGTGCTCACGAAGTGGGGGCCCTGGCCCGCGGAGCTGATGCCGGTGAGGCTGGCGCCGCAGCACGCCAAGGTGATCTCGCGCACCGCTCGGCCCGACGAGATCAAGGCGCTCACGGCGCGGCTGACTGGCAAGCGCAAGCAGATCCTGTCCGAGTTGCTGAAGGCCGGAGCGGACAGTCCGCAGATGGAGCGCGGGAACGGAGCGGCCGGGACCGAGGTGACGCAGGACATCGCGCACGCGGTGTTGCGGCGCGAGTTCGGGATGGACGGAGACACGCCGCGATCCCACTGGCGTCCTGCGTTCCGCGAGCTGCTCGGAGCCATGCCGGACGCGATCCGTCGCTTCAACCAGTACCTGCTCACGGGGCGCGAGAGCTGTTTTTCTTTGCCAGATCTCGACGGGGAGCTTAGTATGGACCAGTTGCGCGCGGGGGTGCCGTTCGTAAAAGAGCTGGCTCCCTTCGTGCCCAAGCGCTAAATGCCAGCGGGATGGCTTAGAAATCCCGAGATGAAGGAACTGGCGCATTCACGCGCCTCAACGCTGAAGATGCTGAAAGGGTGAACACGATGACTACGAAGCCGGAAGAGATGGACAAGCTGAACGACCTGAACAACGCTCTGGGGTCTGTCGAAAACGAGCTGTTGCAGCGCAAGCTGGCGCAGCGCGAGGACGACCTCGACGTCGCGGTGGGCGTCATCAACGATCTGGCCGCGCAGGGGCACGTCGAGATCTGCCCGTGCGGCGACGAGGACGCGCCCGCAGCCGAATAGCGAACACGAGTTCGTTTTTCGGAAAATGCCAGCGAGGTGGCTTGATAACCTCGACGCTCCGGGGTGCCTATGACAGTGATCGGCACGCTCACGCTGAGAGACTGGGATGCCGGTGTGCCCTTGACCCTCGGCGCCGAGGTGGCCTCCTACGTCATCGACGGCGACACCCGCAAGCTGAACGTGGTGTCCGTGCCGGGCGTGCGATCCGGGCTGGCGCATCTCAACGACAAGATCCCGGTGATGTTCTTCGACCCGGAGGACACCTACCAGGACTTCGTGCTGCCCTGCTTCATCATCAAGACCAACGACATGACCCCGGCGTTCGACCGGCAGCCCTGGTACCAGTGGGTGGCGCGCGGGCCCGCCAAGGACGCTGCGGAGGTCACGCTTACCGATGGGACGAAGGGGTACACGCGCTACGAGAATCAGTGGCGGCCCACTCCGTTCGACATCTCGTACGACGTACAGGTCATGGGGCGAAGGCGTCAGGAGACGAACCTGATGCTGATGTACGCGCTCCGGCACTTCCTCCCGCCGAGCTTTATTTTCAAGGTAATTGACAGCCTGGGCGATGTGCGCGAATATGATGCCCTAGAGGTCAGTGTTTCCGAAACTTCGGAGCTGGCCGACATCGCGGACAGGACGGTAGCATGGACAATCTCTTTCACGGTACGCGCGGCAATCGATCTTCACGACCCAGTGGAGATGCCTGCGATGCAGGCGTTCGATGTGACCTACGCGCACTACCGTCCATGAGGAGGATCTGATGGCCTGGTACTACTACTCGGGTCCGATCACGCAGGCGATTCGCGTCTCCAGCACCAAGTCGGTGGCGGTGCATCCGCACACGAAGGTGGAGATTTTGGAGGTCACGCGCGAGGTTCAGGCCCTGATGAACTCGCAGGTGCTCCGGCGCTGCGGCCGCCCCCTGGGGGCCAAGTCGATCGCGGACGAGCCGGTGGCTCCGCCGGTGCGGATGCAGGACGTCCTGCCGAAGTCCTCGCTGGCGCAGCATTTCGCCGAGAAGGGCGTGACGCCGTCGAAGGCGATGCCGCCGAAGAAACCCGTGGGCTCCCCGGAGTACACGGTCCACGAGCTGGCGCTCGCGGAAAAGGGCATCTCCGCTCCGAGCGGTGGGGACGCCCCTGCTGTCGCTGTTGATCCCGCTGTTCCCGCTGCTCCCGTTGTTTCCGCTGAGGAGAAATCCGAGAAGTCGTCGAAGAAAATGAAACGGTGGCAGGACCGATAGGTCTAGCCCGCGGAAGAACACGGAGAAGCCATGTCTGAATTCACGTACGCTGGCGTCTACATCAAGGAGATCCCGAGCGGTCCGGGTCCGATCTCGGGCGTGACCACGTCCAACCTGGGCCTCATCGGCTTCACGTCCCGTGGGCCGGTGGACTACCCGACACTGGTGACGAGCTTCACGGAGTTCAACACCAAGTTCGGGACGTTCCTCACCAATGGCCTGCTGCCGACCATGGCGTACGCGTTCTTCCAGAACTCGGGCCAGCGTCTGTACGTGGTGCGCGTGACGCACCCCGACTCGAACGAGGCGGTCTGGGACTACGAGCTGGCATCGACCGACGAGGTTCTGGGCGTGACCGTGGTGCCGAGCGGGCTCTACGATCTCAGCCTCGACCACGTGCCGGTGAAGGCCACGGTGCCGGGCACGGTGACGATCACTTTCGAGGGCGCTCCGGATGTGGTGTTCACCGATGACGGCCTCGGCACCCTCACGGGAGCAGGCGGCGGCGGCGGTTCCGGGTCCATCGACTACGAGACCGGCGAGGTCACGATCCAGCTGAAGGTGCCCGGGGACTACACGGGCGGCGCGAACCGCATCCTGGCCACGTACACGTACCGGGTCCTGCGCTTCGAGATGAAGTGGCCGGGCGCGGTGGGCAACTTCTTCCGCATCACGATCACGCCGGGCAGCGACGACTACATGACGGCGGCGACGGCGTCCTGGTCGCGCTTCACGGTCACGATCCAGGAGGACCTCAACCAGGACCCGGCGAACCGCGCCTGGTCGACGCTGGAGACCTTCTCGGATCTCGTGTTCGACGATCCGATCAGCAAGAACTACATCACGACCGTCATGAACGACTCGATCTCCGGGTCGCAGTACGTGGCGGTGACGGACTACGGCAACGCGATCAACCCGCCGATCCTGGCGGGAACGCAGTACCTCAACGAGAACCTGTACACGCTCCAGCAGCACAGCGACGGGTCCTCGGCGGTGGTGCCGGACCCGTACAACGGCGCGTGGAAGGGCTGGGCGTACCAGCTCGCACACGACGTCTTCCCGACCACGTTCTCCGCGGACTTCCGGTTCATCGAGGACAACACCCGCATCGGTACGGGCGACGTGGGACCGGCTGCGGTTCCGCTCCTGACCTGGACCCCGGCCGCGGTGGTGGCTGGCAGCTTCGACATCACCTGCAACCTGACGGTCGCCGGGGCGAGCGTGCTGGTGGATGACGGCGCCGGGCACCTGACCTTGGGCGGAGTCAACGTCGGCACCATCAACTACACCACAGGCGCGCTGGCCATCGACCTGTCGACTGCGGCTCCTCCGGACACGTTCGTGGCGGGGTACCCGCTCACGCTCGACTGCACCTACGCGCAGCCGGTCACGGTGATCGACGACGGCAACGGCGCCCTGAGCATCAAGCCTCCGAGTGCCTTCGTTCCGCCGCTGGTTGGCGTGCCGACCAAGTTCCAGCTCAACACCGGCGGCACCAACTCGATCGACTACGACACAGGCGAGATCATCCTCACCTGGAAGATCGCGGGCGACCCGGCGGCGGGCCCGGACGGCACGTTCACGCTGAGCACCCCGGCCGAGGTGACCTCGACGGCGGGGCCGTGGAATCTGACCTCCGGCATGGCGTTCAACCTCATCGTGGATGCGGTTGCGCCTGTTCTGTGCACCTTCACGGGCACGCGGGCTACCGCGGTCGGCGGCGCGGTGTTCCCCATCGGTGCTGTCGGAGCGGGTGACAGTTGCAGCGTGATCATCGGCGGCGTGACCTACCCGGTCGTGGCGGTCGGTGGCGAAACGCTCGCGCTGGAGATCGCCAACCTGATCAACACGGCGGTGGCGGGCGGCGGCGCGACGGTGACCGGCGGCGGAACGGGAGTGGACATCTACTGCGACATCGAGGGTCTCGATTCGAGCGTGCAGCTCGTGGCGGGTCCTCCCGGAACCGACCTCTTGGCGCAGATCGGGCACGTCCCGGCTATCACCCCCGGTGCCGGTACCGTGGGCAACATCCACGCGGTGGACGCGGCCGACTACAAGACCTTTATCGAGGGACTCACGGCGGCGACTGTCGACGTCAACCTCGGCGGGTCGCAGACAACGCACGGCCTCTTGGCCGGTTCCGCTGGCCTCCTGACCTTCACGGACGCCGGTATTGGTGGTGCCACCGCGGCGCTCGGGCTCGGGGCTTCGCCGGTGCACGTCCACGGCATCGACTCTCTGACGGGCGGCGAGCTGGCGGACTACTACGACGATCCGGCCGCGTCCATCCTGGGCGTGCTCACGGGCGGCCTGGACGGCTCCGCCACGGACTCGGGCGACGTGGTCAGCCCGCTGCTGGCGGCCGACATGCGGGGCCTCTACGCCTTCGGCAAGGTGGACGAGCTGATGCAGCTGGTGGCGGCGGACTTCCAGTCCGACACCTACGTCATCGACGCGCTGCTCACGTACGCCGAGCTGATGAAGGACAAGTTCGTCATCTGCTGCGTGCCGCACGGCCTGGAGTACCAGGACGCGACGACCTGGAAGCGCTTCACCCTCAACCGGTACAGCAGCTTCGGCGCCATCTACTACCCGCACGTCAAGGTGAAGGACCCCATCACCGCGGTGAACGTGGACGTGCCCCCGGGCGGCCACGTGGCGGGCGTGTACGCGCGCACGGACCAGAACAAGAACGTCGGGAAGTGCCCGGCTGGCATGGAGGACGGCGTCCTGGCCTGGTCGGTGGGCCTGGAGTACGACCTCACCCCGACGCAGGTCGGCGTGGTCTACGAGAACAAGATCAACCCGTTGGTGCAGTGGCCGTACACCGGGCGCTGCGTGTGGGGCGGGCGCTCCATGGACGTGAGCGGCGGCGAGTGGCCGTACCTCCAGATGCGGCGCCTCTTCATGTTCGTCGAGAAGAGCGTGTTCAAGGCCACGCACATCCACGTGTTCAAGAACAACGGCGCGCAGCTCTGGAACGAGATCACCACGCAGCTGGTCAACTTCCTGAGCGGCCTGTACCAGGGCGGGTACTTCGCGGGGACCTCGGCGGACGACGCCTTCTTCGTGATCTGCAACCGGTCGAACAACCCGCAGAACACGGTCGACCAGGGCATCGTCTTCTGCGACGTGGGCATCGCCGCGAACAAGCCCGCGGAATATATAGTATTTAGGTTCAGCCAGAAAAGTTTGAGCTAGTTAGGTGTGAATAGCTCAAGCGATGCTTGAAGGTTTGAGGAGCCAAGAGATGGACGCGCACAACCGGTTCGATCGGACGATGGAGGCGGAGGTGGTTGCCCTGTACCAGGGTGGGACGCCAACGCTGCACGTCGCCCGGCGCTTCGGAGTTTCCGACACCACGGTGCGGAATATCCTACGGCGGAACGGGTTGGTCGCTTCGCATCTGCGGGAGAAGGTATCCGAAGCGCAGATCGATCAGATGTTGGCGCTGTATCACGCAGGGAAGACGCTGAAGGAGATCGCCGACGAGTTGAGCGTCATCCGCGGAACTCCGTGCTCCAACGGTACGGTCTCCAAGGTGCTCCGAAAAGCGGGAATCCCAATGCGGCCCTCGATAAAGCGCCACAAACTGACGCCGGAGTTGCGGCAGGAGTTGGCGGGGCGGTACGCGGCGGGCGAGATCATGGCGGCCTTGCAGAAGGCCTACGGCGTGTCGAGCACGGTGGTGACCGACTGCCTGGACGAGTTCGGGATCGCGCACCGCACGGGCTGGGGGCGGTTTCACGCGCCCGAGTGGACGGACGCGCTGGGCCGCACCTGGGTCTTCAAGTCGCGCTGGGAGCTGGCCTACGCGCAGCACCTGGACGCGCGCGATCTGGCCTGGGACTACGAGGGCCGCAAGTTCGGGCTGCGGGAGTGCTCGTGCTACACGCCGGACTTCGCGGTCGAGTTGGGCGGCGTCGAGGAGTACCACGAAGTGAAGGGCTGGCTGGACGACCGGACGATCGCGCGCATGCAGGAGTTCGCGCGCACCTACCCGGCGCGCCACCTGGTCCTGGTGGGGCCGCGCGAGCTGGTGGCCCTGTGCCTCATCGAGGCGCACTACGCCGATCACCCGCAGGCGGACCGCGTTGCGTCGATGCGGGAGTGGCTGGAGAACCGATACCGGCACGCGAACACGTGTGCGCGGGTAGGTACGAGGTGACACGTGGCTGAGATTCGGCGCATCCCCCAGGTAGTGGTCCACGAAGTGGCCATCGGCGGCGTCTTCAGCGGCGTCGCGTCCGACGGGACCGACAGCATCGAGACGCTGTACCGAGGCCGCCTGCGCAAGTGGCTGGCGGGCACGGTGGGCGGTCTGTTCGTGATCCCGGCGACGTTCGAGCCGGGCTGGGGCATCGATCGGATCATGTGGGCTGCGACGGGCATGGGCGGCGTGGCCATCAACATCATCGACGACGACGGGTTCATCTACCCGGTGGCGGCGGTGGTGGGCGACGCTGGAACCTGGGTTCCGCCGGATTCGGGTGGCCTCCCGATCCTGCCCGGCTGGTCGGTGCAGGTGGTGGGGACGAACCCCCTGGGCGCCCTCGGGCGCGTGACAGTGGTGATGGGCCGGGGCTGGGGGCAGGACATGTACGGCGGCGCTCCCATCTTGGGTGAGGAGCAGTATCCTCCGGCGAAGACATACACGCCGTAGGCGGCGAAGGAGAACGATCATGCGGGCAGCGGTAGACGATCTGATGCAGGGGTTCCGGTTTCACGTCAAGGCGGTGAACAAGCTGGGCTTGGACCCCCTCCAGCCGATTCCGGCGCGGGGAGATGGGTTCGAGGGTGGCGGGGTGGCGGGCTTCCAGTCCGTGACGCTCCCCGAGCTGAGCATCGAGGCCACGGAGTACCGCGAGGGCACGTTCACGTGGACGCAGAAGTACCCGGGCCCCCCGACGGTCAGCGACTGCACCCTGATGCGCGGCGTGTCCAAGACGGACACGGCGTTCTTCGACTGGGTCATGGGGTCGGTCAACGGCGCCGAGTACCGTAGCGACGTCACCATCTACCATTACCAGCGGACGGAGATGGGGAACTCGGGCCCGACGCCGCTACAAGGTCCGGACCAGCGGGCGGTGTTCTGCAAGAACTGCATCCCGACGCGCGTGAAGCCCGCGGCGGACTTCGACTCCATGTCGGGCGAGGTGTCGCTGGCCGAGGTGGACTTCGCCATGGAGTCGTTCGAGCTGCTGGTCGCATAGCCTTCCGGCGGGAAGGAGGCCGCCTACCATGCCGAGCCGATCCCGCCTGGAGGACCTCCTCCGATCAAATCGCTTCTGGCTGGTGGACGTGATCCCATCGAGCACGTTCCCGTTCTTCGTGCTGGGCGCTCCCTTCATGGGGTTCCAGTCGATCACGATGCCGGAGATCTCGCTGGAGGTGGACGAGGTCAAGCAGGTCAACTCCATGTACAAGCGGTACGTGTACAGCGGAGGGTCGATGGGGGCCATTACGCTCACGCGTGGTGCGCGCGTGTACGACGACACCTTTTACCAGTGGATTCAGCGGTGCATCCGCGGCCTCGACATGAACCCTAGGAATCTGCTTTTGATCCAATATAGCGACATCAACCTGACGATGTTCAGCGGCGCGTCGATCGAACTGCCAGTGCCGATGAAGGCGTGGGAAGTAGCGCAGTTTATCCCAGGTAGGGCTTGGCTGCTCTGGGACTGCATCCCAACGCGGTACAAGGCGGGCTCGGATCTGGAAGGGACGTCGGGCGAGGTGAGCATCATGGAGCTGGACATCCAGCCTCATGCGATGGTCGAGTTCTGCATGTTCACAGCCGAACAGGCGCGAACGTTCATGGCAATAGATGCGGCACGGAAAGATGTAGTTCTCTAGGAGGTCGCGATGAGGAACCTGATCGAGCGGATCAACCGGACGGTGAACGAGGGCTTCGCGTCGCCCATGCGGATCGCGGTGTCCAAGGGCATGTTGGACTTCATCTGGCACCCGCTGGACGGCGAGCTGGAGGTGGGGCTCGGCGGGGAGTGGTGGAACGGGAAGCTGCCCCTGCGGGACGGCGAGGTGGCGCAGTTCCACCACCGCAAGGAGGGCGTGGACCCGGCGTACCGGCCGGTGCACGTGCGCTGGGAGCGCCAGGGCCACGGGATCCTGTTCCACCTGGCGGGCGGCTTCCTGAGCGACGAGGCCACGGTCCTGGTGGGCGCGAGCAAGGTGGTGAGCGAGGGGCGGAACGAGAAGTAGGAGGAAGCCCATGCCGGACGAGGAGAAGGTCGAGGAGTTGGCGGTGGTGTCGAAGGCGACCGCCTTGAAGAAGGCGGGGATGCCCATGGCGGCGGTGCTCCTGGTGGTGGCCATGAGTTTCCCGGGCTTCTGGGAGTTCTTCTTCAACCGGACCGACGACGAGGCCAAGATCAAGGCCGAGGTCAGCTACCAGCTGCTCAAGGCGCAGACGGAGGGGCTGACGGAGCAGATGAAGGAGTCGCGCCAGGAGGTAGTGGCCCTGCGCGACCTGCTTACGCAGCTGCTGATGCAGCGCGCGGCGGTGGGAGTGAAGTTGCCACCTCCGGCGGAGTTGCCGCACATCGATCCGCTGCCCGCCTCGCTGGACGAGCGCGCGGTGGAGGGGTCGGCGGCGGGGCAGGACGCCATGGCGAGCGCGGGGATCGCGGATCTCAACCTGTGAGGAGGGTGGACCGATGACGACGATGAACGAGGTGTTTGCGGGCGCGCAGGAGCCGATCTTCGAGGAGGAGGGCGCGGCCCTGGATCTGATCCTGGAGGCGGCGGACGAGGACGTGCTGGCCTACTTCGAGGAGGCCGACGCGGACCGCCTGGACTTCCTGGCGGACCTGCTGGACGCGGCCGCGCGCGGGCCGCTCAGCGAGGCGCAGCAGCTGGCCCTGGAGGGCCTGGGATCGTGGGTCAAGAAGAAGGCGGGGGCCATCAAGAAGAAGCTGGCGCCGGGGACCAAGATGGTCTTCGGCAAGGTCGTGAAGGTGGGCAAGGCTGCCGTGGGCGCCGCGAAGGCGGTGGGGCACGCGGCCGTGACGGCGAAGCGCGGCGTGCAGGCGCACTCGTTCCGCTTCACGGCGGCGGGCAAGCAGGCGCGGCAGGCGGCCAAGAAGGTCCGGGACACGCACGGGCGCGCGGCCGGGAAGAAGTCCTATGGGGCGGCCAAGGAGACCTACAAGTCGGCATCTCGCGCAGGTGAGTCGCACAAGTACGCAGCCGGGCAGGCGGCCAAGGCGCAGGGGAAGACGGACAAGCGGGCCAAGGCCGCGGAGTACGGAGCCAACGCCGAGAAGGCGTCCAAGAAGAAGGCGCCGGGGAAAAAGGCTTCCGTGAAAAAGGCGCCGCCGAAGCAGGTGCCCGCGAAGAAGAAGGCGTCCCCGATGCCGAAGGGGAAGAAGGGCGCGCCGCGCAAGAGCCGCAAGCACGAGTCGATGCAGGATGTGTTCAACCTGGTCGAGATGGGCGATACTGAGTAGTCGAGACGCGAACACGTGTTCGCTTGGAGGGTGACGATGGGCACTTTGCAGAAGTTGGGGCGCAAGCTGGAGGAGGCCACGGTCAAGAGGCAGGGTCAGGTTCTCCCGACCGAGAACGAGGCCTGGGGATTCTACGGCACGATGTCCCGGTACCGCTACGACCTGGGCGATCTGCACGACATGCAGGGGACCTGGCGGATGGCGTTCGCTGCTCTGATGAACGCGTTCCCTGGTGCTCCGTCCAAGGCGATCCGGAAGTTCCTGGACAGCAAGCCCGGGCGCCACTTCGGGGATGCGGTCACCGACGCGTTCGGCGGAGCGTCCGCGGAGGATTCCCCGATCGACAGCAAGGTGCTGGGCAAGGCGATCAAGGAAGTGCTGGGGAGTGCTCGGGACGGCGCGTGGATTCGGAAGGCGATAGCGGAGTTCGCTGGCATTCCCATCGACGCGCAAGCCGGTTCCACGGGTGCCCTGGTGGACATCATGAAGGCGCTGAATGCGGCCTGGGATGATGTGCGCTCGCAGGAGGCCAAGAAGAACTGGAAGCAACAGGGACAGGCCATGCACCAGCTGGAGAAACATGCGGACGCGCTGGTCACGGCGACGCGCGCCTGGTTTACCAACTCGGGGCGTGCACAGACCTACGAGATCTCGGCGGGTGGGGCGAAGGGGCAACCGTACAGGAAGGTGCGCGTCACGATCCCGGAAGACAAGGAATAGGGGGCCGCCATGGTGGAGATGCGCGAGGTATTCGAGGCGATCGAGGAGAGCGGCGGAGCCGAGAAGCTCTGGAAGGAGCTGCGGAAGTCCAAGCACAAGGCCGTGTCCAAGAAGGTCGGCGACGACAAGTGGGAGTTCAAGGGCAAGACCGGCCACTGGCGCACGGTGAACGGCCACGAGATCTTCTTCCCGGACGACAAGAGCGAGCCGATGGGCATGCCCAAGGCCATGAAGAAGGCCAAGAAGAAGGACACGAGCCCCGAGGGGCTGCGGAACGAGCTGCGCGCCATGAAGAAGGCCGGGAAGTTGCCGACAGGGCGCAGGGGGTAGTGCGTGGACGATCGGGCGGCAGTGGCGGCGGGAATCCTGGACCGGATCATGGAGACGATCTTCGATCGTTCCTTGACGTCCAGGGAGCGCCTGCCGCAGCGACCGTCCGACGGGGTTGCCCACGCCACGGCCCGGTTCAACGCGCGGCTCAGGGGGGCGAAGGGGCGGCCTGTGGGCGATTTGCGCGTGGTCGTCCTGGTTCCGCAGGACGCGGCGCGCGAGGTCACGGTCACGATGCGCTGGACGCGGGATGGATACGGGTTCTGGTACGAGAAGGAAACCAGGGTCGGAACGGTGGAGACGGCCGATGATGCGGACCTGGTTGGCGTGGACATGATCCTGACGGCGGTGGGCTGGACGGCCAACGGGTCGGTTCCTCTGCGGTCCATGGTTCGGGCGTTCCGGAAGGTGCGCAAGACGGGAGCAGCGGCATGAGTTCGAACTGCCTCATCGTGAACGGTACCCGCGTGATGCTCCCTGACGAGCTGATCGCGAAGGGCGGACGGGCGACGAACTACCTGGATGACGGAGAGCCGCATCTGGACGCGTGGCCGCGCAAGAGTCCGCTCTCCCTGTTCGTGCTGCACGAGACGGTGGGCGACACGGCAGGCGGATGCGAGTCCTCACTGCTGCACTCCAAGTCGGACCTCGGGGTCCACATGATCCTCGATCACAACGGCCTGATCTCGAACCACGGCGATCTGGCGAGCGAGATCATGAGGCACGCGGGGACGGCGAACGGCCGCAGCATCGGGATCGAGGTCGTGAACCCGTACAACCCGGTGTTCGACGCGGCGCCGTTCGAGCCGACGATCCCAGCTCGGTGGTGGACCTGGGTTCCCGCGGCGAAGGACGTGGAGCGGCAGCTGAAGCGCAAGGGGTGGAGGAAGGTCCCGAAGGTCTACTGCCTGCCAAGCGAGGCGCAGATCATCGTGCTGAAGATCCTGGTGCCGTGGCTCTGCGGCGTGCTGGGCATCCCGTACGAGTTCCCGACGATCGGAAACGGCCCGAAGAAGTACGGGCTCAACGGCGTGATGTCCGTGGACCCGAAGAAGGTGGCGCCTGGCGTCTATCCACACTCTGCATGGGCCCACGCTGATGGTCGCTACCTGCTGGAGCAACTGGCGGGGGTGTCGTCATGATCACGATGGCGCAGATCTTCGAGGGGTTGGAGCTGGTGGAGCGCCAGAAGGCACGGCGCGTTCGTGCTCTCGCTGGAGTGGCGGGACACAAGACCGGCACGGACACCGACAAGATCAAGTCGGAGTTCGCGGCGCAGAAAGTGATCAGCAAGCACTCGACGGAGGTGCTGGCATACTTCGCCAACCTGCCGACGACGGGGCACAACGTGAAGGCGCGCAAGCAGGCGCGGAAGTTCATGGGCATGCGCGGACACGGCTGCCCCGAGGGCGAGCACATGACGTTCGGGAAGTGCCAGAAGGTGGGCACGCATGAGGAGAACGAAATGCAGATGCAGAAGCTGATTCAGAAGATCGAGGAGTCCATGGAACCCAGCAGCCCACGGGCGGGGATTCCCGATGAGATAGCGGAGAAGAGGACGGCGAAGATCCTCGACTCCTACAAATTCGGCAAAATACAACGTCTGGCAGATGTGTTGAAGGATCTCGCGTCCAGGGCTGATTCGGGGATGGGCGGATACGCTGCCAGCTTTGCGAATTTGGAAGACCCCGATCTTCTTTCATTGGGTGTCCAGGCGGACGAGATCATGAAGAGGTGCTCGGGGGAATTTTCGGATATGTATGCCAAGGTGCTCAAGGCGGAGAAGGAAATCGGAAAGCGTATGAAGAAGAGCGGCATGTCCGTTCGGTATTCGTCAGATTTGAACGATCATGGATTCAGATTCTGATGATGCGCGGAACGAATGAACGGCTGCGGGCGATCGTCGAGGAGCTTCCGGGCTCTCCACTGCCGATGCTCACGGAGACCGAGAAGCATCTGCTTCGCTCCCTGCGCACGCAGGGTGAGCGCGCGATCCGTGGGCGGATTGTGACGAGGCACACGTTCGAGGCGCGCAGGCGCCCGCACGGGACCGATCTCGTCATGGAGATCGAGGGTCGACACGCCATGGCCGTTGCGCAGCAACTTGCCAAGCGGTTCAGTCTGGTAGAAGATGTGTGCAGCGCGGAGGTGACGCGCACCGATCGCGGAGCCATCCTGGCGCTGCGGCCGCGGGAGGAAGCATGAAGGGCATCGTCGAGGTGAAGAAGCTGGGGAACCGGAAGCGCCGGAATCCGCGGCTGAACCAGACCAGCGGGATCGTCCCGCTGCCGACGTCGATGAGCACGAACGCGCCGCTGCCTGCGGTGGCGCCAACCGGAAGTCCATAACGGGAAGAGGTAAGACCATGAGCGACATGAGGAAGATCCTGGAGGCTGCCGAGGCCGAGGCGACGGGCACACTGGACGAGACGGTTGGCGCCTCGCTCGTGGATCGGATGGCGTCCGCGATGCTGTCGGCTCCGAAGCTCGAAGTGCTGGCGGCGCGCGTCTTCGAGGACGACGCCCAGCGGCAGATGTTCGACGGCATGATCACGGAGCCCCTGCGGGCGCTCATCGCGAAGGCGCTGGACGCGGCCGGGGCGACGGTGTCGGGCGGCCTGCTGGCGAAGGCGGGGCGCGAGATGAAGGGCGTGGCCCGCGGCGGCATGAGCGCCGAGTCCGTGGACGTGGCGGCGACGATGGCCGAGATCCTCGAACCCATGGAGGGTGGCGAGGTCTATTCCGAGGACAAGGTCACCGACGGATGGAAGGGGGGGGACAAGGTTCCGCCGGGGTATCGTGTCGTTTTCGGAAAGCTGCGCAAGGTGGGAGCGCGTGGACCTGGCGGCATGCAGTTGCCCACAACGCCGGGGGAGATGCTGCACGCGATCAACAAGATGAAGAAGGGTGGAAAGAAAAAGCCTTCGGAGTCTCCTCCCGCAGGGCGTTCGGCGGAGCAGGCAGCCGCCGACAGGAAAAACGCCGGTCGCAAGGATGCCGAGTGGATGAAGCACGGCGATCTTTTCAGGATGTAATACCCCGGGCGACTGCGCTCGCATGCGCTTGGGTGGCAGGAGGGTGAAATGTTCCAGAAGCACATCGTGGGAATCCAGAAGATCTACCGCAACCTGGACGAGGCGGCTCCCGCGTTCCGCGCCGGTCGCGCCGAGGTGGAGCGACTGATCACGGCCATGCTGAGCGGCAGCCAGGTGGAGCCGCGGGCGAAGGCGATCCTCGGGAAGGACGCGGACGTGGCGGCCGCTCTGGATGCGCTGATGCCCGACCTCTACACGGTCGTGTCGCAGTGGATCATCGCCCAGGGCGGGAAGGTCAGCGGCACGAGCGCGGCCACCGTGAAGACAGCTCTGCGCGGCATGGCGCAGGGCGAGGACGTTCCTCCCCCGCCGAAGCCCGAGGTGTAGCCCTACGCCGCCCGGCGGCCGCGCGGCGCGTGGTCGAACAGGCTGCCAGGCTCCCTCTCATCGCTGGCCCACCAGGGCACCGTGACGGCGTCCGGGATGATCGCCTGCCCCGAGCGGTTCCGGATGGGGGACAGATCGTAGGAGTCGTTGGACTCCTCGACATCGATACTGATGCTCTCCATCTCCGCTAGGCTCTGCTGAAAACGGTCCATGGGTTCTCCTTGGCCGGACATCGCGCCCGGGATCTAGGCCGCGCTCATCGCGTCCTTCATGTTGTCCTTCCACGCGTCCCAGTCGAACTCGGGGAAGAGGTTAGCCATCACGCGTGCCGTGGCCGCGTACGTGCCTGCGGGGGGCTCGCGCAGGTTCTCGGGGGTGCTCGTGGGGGCTGGGGCGCTGGAGGCGTTCTGCGTGGCGGCCGGGGCCGTCGTCGCGGGCTCCGCGATCCGGTCCGCTGTCTCGACCCCGGTCCAGCCGAAGCGGCGGCCCAGGGCGGCGACCTCGGCGGCGGCCATCATGGGGAAGCTGTTGACTCGGCGATCCGCCAGCCAGCGGCGGCCGCGGACCTGGCGCATGGCGTCGGTCGCGTCCACGTTGTAGGGCGCGTCCACGATGATCTGGCTGCCGTCGATCCGGATGTTGTCGCGGCGCGCGGGAGCCGGAGCCGGGTTCGCGATCCAGGTGTCGACGTCCAGGGTGGCGACCACCGCGTACTCCGCAATGAAGGCCGCCAGGGCCGCCTCGCTGCCGCGGCCGACCACCCAGCACTTGCGGGCGCCGTCGAAGCGGCGGGATGGCAGCGTCTTGATCGCGGCGACCAGGATCGCGTTGTAGGGGAAGTCCACGACCGCGAAGGCTCCCTCGATCCAGGCGCGGGGGCGCTTCCGGATCAGGACCAGCTCGTGGGTGCCGATGCGGCCCTCGCGCCAGGCCTTGGCCTCCGCTGCCTCGTCGACCGTCCGCTGCGCCGTCTTGAACCGCTTGAGGGCGGCCTTGCGCGCGGTCGGGGGAAGCTCGGCCTCGATGCGGATCTCGGGGAGGGCCGACCACTCGATGCCTGCCGCGGCGAGCTGGCCCTGGTATTTGTGGAGCATGTCGCGCACGATGACGCACTGCTCGGCGTCCCACATGTCCGCCGGGATCGTCGCGATGTAGCGGCCCCAGGACGTGTCCGCCTTGTTGAAGCCTACGTCGTCGCGCTGCCGGGCGCCGTCGCACACGCCCGCGATGGCCCCGCAGGCCGCCTTCAGTTGCTCCGCCACCTGGTTGATCGTCATGGTCGTCATGCTGTCCTCCTTCCCAGCATCGCGCTGGGCATCTGTGGACATAATAAGCCCTGCCATGCGTTTGTCAACCTATCCCAGATCGATTTTCCGATCGGATGTTTTCTTGTCGTAATATCGGACCTTTGCGCGGTACTCCTTGACCTTGCGCTGCGCGGTCTTCAGCTTGCGCTCCCAGGAGGCGAGGCTGGCGCGGGCCTTGTCCTCCCGGAGCTTGACCGCTACCATCCGGGCGAGGGCGACGCGCTCCTCGGTGGGGCGCAGGTCGCGGGCGACACCCAGGTGCCAGCGTTCGAGCAGGTTGTCGCGGTCCGCGCGGAAGGCGACCAGGGCGATCCGCTCGGCCTCGCGCGACTCCCCCTCCTTGAGGCTGCGCCGGATGCTGGCGCCGTTGATCCGTCCGCGGTAGTCGTGCGCGAGGTGTTGGACCTCGTGGGCTGCGATGCTCACCAGGGCCTCCCAGCGGTCGCGTGGTCCGCGCACGCTGCCCAGCGCCGCCATCTCCTCGGCCGTCCCAGTGCGTGCCGCCTCGTCGGTCTTGGCGAACCTGAGCAGGACCTCCTTGCTCCAGGGTTTGGCGTGCCCGTGCCAGCCGTGGCGCGTGTTCATGACCTTGACTGTCTTGATGTCGCTGGGGCGGATCTTGGCGTCCGCGTAGCCGATACCCTTCAGTCCGCAGATCCAGCTGACGCAGCGGCGGATCACCTGACTGGGGACGTCGGTCGTGTTTTCGATCTTCATGCCTCGTCCTCCGGCGAACACGTGTTCGCTTCATCGAGGTCGAACCCGAAGTGCTTCTTGATGCAGTCCGGGCAGTACGTGTGCGAGAAGAGCGCGTCGGCCGGGTAGCCGCCCGCAGGAGCGTCCGCGTAGTTCTCAGCCTTCCCTGGGCCAACCCGCTGGCGCATACAGGAGCAGCAGATCACGATCAGGGAATCCATTGCGCCTCCGTTGCCTCCGGACATCGTGTCCGGCATCTACATGGAAGTTTAGCACATCCTGCGCGTTTGTCAACAACCGTTTAGAACAGGTGGCAGCACGCTTGGACCGAAGCCGGGCAGTCGTAGCCGTCCTCGATGACATAGAGCGGGCCGGTGCACATCGAGGGGTCCAGGCACACGTATTCTGGTTCGTCCGTGGGGCAGGGTCCCAAGTCGGTATCCACGTCGGTGTCGGTGTCGCCGCCTCCCAGGTCGCAGCAGGTTTGGCCGGTAGGACAGGAGCCAGCAACCTCTGTCCCGCCAACGATCAAGCATCCGGACCCGTACATGCACAGCTCCGTGCATGGCGCCTCCCCGGTATCCGTGTCCGTGTCCGTGTCCGTGTCGGAGTCCGAATCCGAATCCGAATCCGAATCCGAATCCGAATCCGTGTCCGAGTCGGTGTCCGTGTCGGTATCGCTGTCCGTCCCGCTTTCCTCGCAGCACACGTCGCCGGAATCCGGGCAGGTGTACTCGTCGTGGACGACGCCCATGGAGCTACAGACGACCGCGCCCCAGCAGTTGTACGGGCACGACACGTCGCTATCCGAATCGCTGTCCGTGTCGCTGTCGGCGTCCGAATCGGAATCGGTGTCGATGTCGACATCCGTGTCGGAATCGACGTCGGTGTCGGCGTCTCCACCGTCAGGGATTTCGTACAGTGATCCGTTCTCCCCGCTACACCCGATCGCAAACGCGATCACCCACACCAGCATCTTTCCCATGATCATACCTCCTGTCACATTCTACCACTGGGCATCGAACCCGGCATCTGCTTTGTCGAGGTTGTCAATCCACCTCGCAGGCATTCGATCTGCCTTTAATCTAATCCGTTGAGTGCGTTTGTCAACCAGGAAAAGGTAAAATCGACCATTCGGATGGGTGAGATGCGCGAAAGTGGATTGACGAAATGTGTGTCGCGTGTGTAGGCTGGGACCAAGGGAGGCGCATTCCATGAGTCGACTCAACGTGGAGATGCCGGAGGACGTGCTGGACGAGTTCCGGGACCGGGCGGACCAGGTGGGCCGCTCCGTGTCGGACGTGATTCGCGGGATGATCGTGGACTGGCTGCGGCAGGAGCGCCGCGCCGAGGCTGAGCTGCTGTCCCTGGATGAGCAGCGGAAGAAGCGGAGGGCAGAATGACGGATCAGGACCTGGGTGGGATTCCGGCAGAGAAGCCGGGGTTGAACAAGATGTCGGAGGAGATCTCCAAGGTGGGCAGCGACTGGCGCATGCAGGACGTCACGTCCAGCGCGCTGACGGTTGATCTGCCGTGCGGATACCTGGACCCCGATGGGGCCGTGCACCGGGAGCTGGTGGTCTCGGAGATGACGGGCTACGAGGAGGACTTGCTGGCGGGCAAGGGCCCGGTGCTCCAGCGCCTGAACCAGATCATCCTCAACTGCACGAAGCGGCTCGGCGCCATCGACGATCGCAAACAGCTGGCGCAGGCGGTGGGGAAGCTGACGGCGAGCGACCGCATGGTTGCCTTCCTGGCGATCCGGCGCGTCTCGCTGGGCGATTTCTACGAGGTCAAGGTCCAGTGCCCGAACACGGACTGCAAGGAGGAGGTGCGCTACACGCTCAACCTCGCGGACGTGACGATCAAGGCGATGCTGGAACCGGGGGTGCGATCCTTCGAGGAGAAGCTGGACTCCGGTCGCGTCGTGGTCTGGCACGTGATGACCAGCGACGACGAGGAGTGGCTGAACACGAAGGGCAAGAAGAAGGAGGACGTGCTGACGCTCGGTCTCCTGTCGCGCGTGGACAAAGTGGACGGGGAGATCATCGACCGGACCAGGAAGGAGTCGATGGCCAAGCTGAAGGGTCTGCCGACGCGCGACCGCAACGCGATCCGGAAGTTGTTCGAGAAGCACGAGGGTCACGTGGACACGAAGGTAGACTTCGTTTGCCCGTCGTGTCAGCATGAGTGGAGGGAGGAACTGAACCTGGGGCAGCCGGGTTTTTTCTTCCCGTCGGCAATGTAGCCGCGATGGAGCAGGAGGTCTTCTTCCTGACCGAGCTACAGGCCAACACGTACGAAAGTGTGATGGGCATGCCCTACAGCCGCCGGAAGCGATTCGTCGAGCAGAAACACCAGCTGGAGGTGCAGCGGCGGGCGAACGAGGAGCGGGCCGCATCCCACGCGCGCATGAGGGCGCGGCGGCGCAGGTAGCGAACACGTGTTCGCTTCGGTGAGGCGTTCATGAACCTGTTGGGCATTTCGTGGGGGATGGGGGCGCGCGACGTCGGCATGAAGGCCGCGGTCACGGGCGCGCAGAGCAACCTCGACAAGCTCAACGAGGGCATGGAGCAGCAGTCCAAGATCGCGGGCAAGTCCAAGGGCCCTGGGTTCTGGGCCAAGATGAAGCAGGGCGTGCGCGACTTCAACATCGCCTCCATCGCCTCCGACGTGCACGCGCTGACGGGCGACACGGGCAACCTGTCCAACTCCCTGGAGTCCATGGCCGTCGCCAACGCCAAGGCCGCCAAGCCGTTCGTGGCGTCGCTGAACCTGACCGGCAAGGAGATGCGCCGGATGACCTCCCGGATCTCCGGCATGGCGATCGGCATGAACGTCGGTGCCGAGGCGGTGGCGGAGGTCTTCAAGTCCATGCATCAGGCCGCGGGCCCGGCGAAGGAGGCGCTCGACGCCCTCGGGTATTCCGAGAAGGACTGGGTCAAGATCTCGGAGACCACGGGCATCAAGGTGTCCGAGCTGACGGACGTCATGGGCGGCATGAGGGCGCTGTGGAAGGCCACGGCGCCGGAGGAGGCCGCGTTCATCAATCGCCTGGTCGAGATCGGCAAGAAGGCCGGGCTGGGGTTGCAGCCGATCAAGAGCCTCAAGGAGAACATCGAGACGCTCGGGAAGCCGTTCGAGAAGCTGCCGCCCGAGTTGCAGCGCTCGGGCAAGGAGATGATGGGCCTGGCGGAGTCGGCCACGCGCATGGGCGGCGTGTTCCGCGAGCTGGGCAGCAGCGAGGAGGAGGCCACCAGCCTGGGTATGCAGACGGCGTCCATGTTCGCCGAGCAGGCCGTAGCGATCGAGCGCGCGCAGAAGTACGGCCTCAACGCGCTGGACGAGTCGCCGCTGTTCAAGTGGCTCACCAGCCTCGGCGTGGGGTACAGCGAGGCAACGAACATCATCGAGACCGGATCGCGCGATGCCGTGAAGGGCACGCAGCTGATCCAGGATCAGTTCAAGCGGTTCGGGATGGGCGGCGCGCAGCAGCAGGCCATGCTGGCGGAGCTGAGCGGGGCGCTGGGCGAGAGCGCGAGCGGCCTGGGCTACCTGGTGCAGAACACGGACGCGGGCACGAAGGCTCTCTCTCGCATGAGCGCAATGACGGTCACGGGCAAGGATGGCCTCCGGAAGTACGCCAATGCGGCGTTCAGCAGCGGCCGCACGCTCCAGGAGAGCTACGATCTTGCGAAGGAGGCGTTCGACACCCAGATCCGCAGCATCTCGCGCAAGGATGTGGTGGGGCTCATCAGCAGCAAGATGGGGGCGTTCCGCGAGGTGGGCAAGGAGATGAAGGCGCTGGCCGAGGAGGGCGGCCCCATGAGCATGCTGGTCCGCGGCATGAGCACCTTCAAGCAGATGGGCATCCAGGGCGTGTTCCTCCAGGTTGGCAAGGCCATGGGCATGGACGTGAAGGCGGCGCAGAAGATGTCCATCAAGCTCGGGCTCGGCATGGAGACCTTGCAGGGGTTCGCGCAGGAGCTGGGCCCGCTCATGAACATGCTGGGGCAGTTCGGGCCCATGGGCATCGCGGCGGGCGGCATCGCGGGCTTCTTCATGCTGGATGACGCGGACCGGGCGAAGATCGTCGGGGCGCTGGGCCCCATGTGGGAGAAGGTCAAGCAGGGGGCCAGCGACATCTGGTACGGCACGGAGGGGAAATCCGGGCTCAAGGATTGGCTCATTGGGGCATGGGATACCTTCGCGGCGTACGTGAAGACCCATTGGCCCGAATGGAAGAAGGACATTGGGGCAGCGTTGACATGGATTGTGGCGGAGTTGGGACCTGCGGTTGCCGAGGTTGTGAAAACAGTGGCGTCATCGCTCGTTGGAGCATTGGACGGAAATTCGGCGATGATTGGTGGAGCGATCGGAGGTGCGATACTCGGAGGGAAGGTGTTTGGGTTGGGACTGACCGGGACACTGGCGGGAGCGTTCTATGGTTCGATCATAGCCGGTGGCATGGCTGCTAACGAGAAAATGAAGAAGGATCTGGAGGCGCAGAAGAAGAAAGACCAGGACGATTACGACAAGTTGACAGAGGGAAGAAATAAGAAGGCACAGGATCTGCTCGACGCCGGGAAAAAGGCTGCGGAGGAGAAGGCGGGCGGCAGATACACTGCCGATGTCGGAGGTGGGGTCTCAGTTTTTGGTGGTGTGGCACTGGAGGAGGACCCAGGGCTGAAGCTCATGGCAGAGTACGAACAGAGCATGGAGGGACTTCAAGCTGCGGCGAGAAACCAACCGGGATTCTACGATTATGCGACCGAACTGTTTCTGGAAAACAAAGATGCCGGGAAGGCTCTTCTGAACAAGAGCTTAGAGGAGGAACGTGCCTTTATCACTCAACGCGTGCGGAACGAACAGAAGTTCTACGAGGAGCAGGGCGGCATCATGGGGTTCATGGGGAAGGCGCTCGTGTCAGCGCGTGGAGCTTCCGAGATCTACGCGGTAGAAAGTGTAATTGAAAATGCTACCGAAGATGGATATGCAGCGATTGAAGGAGGTGCCAGTGCGCTCCAGGACCGACTCACGTCCGAAATGATGAAGGTGCAGTACCTGCCTGAAGTCCAGCAAAAGATGAAGACGCTCAGGGATCTGTACGAGTCGAAGCAGATCGACTTTGCCTTCCTGACGAGCGAGGCGGATCGGATCGTCAAGCAGTATCTCCCCGTGGTCAACAAGGTGGCGGCGGAGAGCGATGCAATCACCTGGGCGGCCTCAGCGTGGGATAGTGAGTTGGGCGCGTTTGTTCTGACGCAAGAGGAATATGCGCGAGGCATGGGGCAATACGGAGAAGTTCTTCAAGCACAAGCAGAGATGTTCCCCAACGCTCCTGACATCGGCGACTTCCTCGATCCTGCGACAGCAGAGATGATGAAGAATCAGGCGGTTGCACTTCAGCAACTTGCGGATGCTCGTAACGCATTGGGTGAATCTTCATCTATTGAGGATGCTTACGACGAGATGAACCAGGATTGGATGTTTGCGGAGCCGATAATGCCTGGTGAGGGTCCGGCAGATGAAATGAGCAGAATGGTTCCAGAACCGATGGCGGCGGATCAGGGGCCACTTGTTAATGCGGCAAACAAGTTTGCGGAGTCGATTAACCAGACGAATCAACTTGTCGGTGGTGCGGTGGCCGCGGCGCAGAGCGAACTGGCAGCCCAAAGTTCCGTTATGGCTACGAGCGCGTACTATGCTGGACAAGCGATCGTGACAGAACAGGGGAAGGGCATCTCAGAGAACGCTTGGGTGCTCAAGGATGCGGCAACCAAAGCGGCGGGGATGGTTGCTCCGATCCTCACGGCTGGATCTCCTGTCGATGCTGGTCCGCTGGAAAACGTGGGAGCAGGTGGAGAGAGTGATCCAGCCTACATGGCAGGACGCAACCTCATGGAGTCCTTCGCTTCGGGCATCGACATTTCATCGAAGTTGGTGGCCGACGCTGTGACGAGTGTGCTGGACGATTCCGTGTTCGCGACCTTCGACGCGTACAAGATGAAGATGGACGATCTGGCGAAGAAGAAGCCCATGCTGATGGGCATCGCCGATGCGATGGTCCAGAGCTTCGCGGGCTCGATCGAGAACGTCGAGATTGAGGGGAAGACCGAGAACGTAAAGGCGAACATCAAGGCGATGCTCAGCATCCCGGGTCTCGCAGGTGTGGTGGCGGCCGTGATCTCGGAGGGCTCGAAGAGCCGGGCGATCCTGGACAAGATCCGAGGCAACACAGAAACGTTGGCAAAAGCCGTCGGCGAGAAGGGCGGGAAATCCGCCTTCAACGTCATGACGTTGCCAGGATAGGAGGAGGGTAGATGCCTGCACCGACTCCAAAGGTACCGACCAAGGTGTTCACCGCGAGCGCGGGCTCCCCCATGCGGTTCATGGCCGAAGAGGTGATCTGGGATCTGGAGTGCGGCTCTCTGGTGCGTTTCCGCGCTCCGTTCGTCATGCCTAACTGGGATGGCGTGACGGAGAACGAGGACGACTACATCGTCGAGGACCCCTGGATGCGCATCGACATCCTGGGCAAGCGCAACTACGACGACGAGCTGCGGGGCTGGGTGATTGCGGCGCGCAACGGTCTCGATCTTCCGGACGTGCAGCTCTACGTGGGGCAGCGCCTCAAGATCCCGCGGCGGGAGTGGGTGGAGACGAAGCTCCTCACCCAGGGGGCCTAGCCGATGTTCACGGACCCCATCGCGCAGGTGATCTTCACGAACCCGGTCTCCAAGCAGGAGTGGAAGTGGACCGCGCCGGAGTTCCCGTTCCTTACGGGGGTCACGCTGGCCTACGAGTTCATGCGCAAGGCGACGATGCAGCTCACCTTTGATGCGCCCTACCAGGACGCGATCGAGCGGCTGCTGATCCGGCAGTCGCCCTTCGCGCAGGGGACGCACGTGCGCGCGCGCATCGGGTACGCCTCCATGACGAACTGGTTCACCGAGTGGTTCCACGGGTTCCTGAACGTGGGCGGCGACGGGCTGACGATCGACCCCAACGGCATGTCGGGGTCGATCTCCGTGCAGGTGGTCTCCGATGGCGTGGACTACCAGGTGTCCCAGGAGCGCGTGCCGCTGAGCGGGGCCCCCGTGGACATGCTGCGCCAGTGCGCGGAGGCGATGGGGCTGGAATTTATGGCATCTGAGGGAACTCTTCAGTCTACCAATGCGCTTCTGACAGCCGGGCTCAGAAGCAAAAGCTACTGGTCCCCGGAGCCGTTTGCTGGGTTGACGGCCTGGGAGGCGACCAAGCGTATCGTGGAGATGCTCAATCTGCGCATGTGGATTGGACCCGATCCGGCCGACCTGGGCAAGGGGGGGCGGCGCCTGTGGGTGGGCACCGAGCGGGAGATCACGGGGGGCGTGTTGAGCAAGTTGGACCCCAGCGGATCTGCCGCACCAGCGCGCCCTACGTTCCGCGTGCGCGGGGTGGTGGATCTAGCGACTTCTACGTTCCCGTGCCTGTCCTGGGCGCCCGAGGGGGCAGGGTTCGCAACCTGGCTGGCGGGCGGCGAGGATATGGCTGGCAAGGGCGTGGAGGTATCCTACGTTGACAGAAAAACCGGGAAGGTCGAGACGGTTTCTTCCGATCCGAGACAGCGCCAGGCTTCTACGGTGGGGGCTTTGTCGCAGCCGGGGCAGGAGGACCGTAAAGTTCAAGGAGAAAACGGGACCGAGATCAAGGGGGACGAGAAGAAGCAGGACGGGAAGGCGGCGCGGCGCACCAGCGCGCCCATGCCGGAGGGCGATGCGGGCAAGCAGCGCGCGCAGAGCGAGGCCGATCAGCTGGTCGCTGCGGGGAGCCCTGCGCAGACGGGCGTGATCGCCTCCATCGGGGTGCCGTGGGTGGTGCCGTCCGCGCTGGTCAACCTGGCGGGGGCCGGGCAGATCTACGACGGCCCCTACCTCGTCCAGAAGGCGACGCACACGTACACGCCCGGGGTGTACGACATGTCCCTGACGTGCATGCGGCAGGGGGCTGGGGGGGCCGAGCGGGCGGGGGAGAACATCCAGCCGCCGGTCGGCCCCATGCCAGGGTAGGGAATCCATGTTCGGGAACCGCCCCAACGCGATGCAGCTGTTCACCGACCCCATCGGGTGGTTGCGGGATACGCTGGCGCGCATCGGCATCGAGGGGTTCGCCAAGCGGTACTACGGCGTCTACCTGGGCGTGGTGGTGTCCAACAACGATCCGGACAACCGGGGGCGCATCCAGGCACTGTGCCCCGCCGTGGGCGTCACGGCGCCCGACCAGATCGGCGAGGGATGGTGGGCAGATCCCTGCATGCCGGGGCTGGGGATGGACCCCGTGACCAAGCAGATCACGGGGGATTTCCACCCGCCGGACGCAGCGACCATGGTCTGGATGATGTTCCAGCACGGGAAGGCGGAGTTCCCCGTGTACATCGGGGGCTGCCTGCCCGAGGGCAAGGCGAGCGACACGTTCGACGCGGTCAACGCGCTGCGCAAGGGCATCCGGACCAAGACGGGGCACTTCATCCGCATGTCGGACGACCCGGCGGACCTGCACGTCATGATCTGCAAGGGGGACGGCGCGGGCGCCCCGAGCCCGGTGTTCCTGGCCTTCGACAAGGACGGGTCGGTGCAGATCGAGAACCAGAACGGCAGCACGATCTTCGTGAGCGCGCTGAAGCCCGAGACGTCGATC
>Ga0172380_10002763_pt1 | contig 26013 bp, 27 predicted proteins | sample Leawe162metaG_FD_119747 | JGI IMG/M metagenome (GOLD analysis project Ga0172380, IMG submission 119747) | Leachate microbial communities from a municipal landfill in Southern Ontario, Canada - Leachate well 162 metaG | ecosystem: Engineered > Solid waste > Landfill > Unclassified | place...
AGCATTGCTGAACGACAGGGACCGCCGGTTCAACGCCAGCTCCGATTCAAACCGATCGGACTTCGAAATCGCGGTTTCCCAACCCGAGAATGCCAATGGCCGAACTTTCGTTCATGGACAACCCGGGGGCAGCCGCAGCACGGCGATCCCACTGCCGTCCGTCGTTCCTTCTCCCGTGCAGCTTCCACCGCCCACGCGCACCGGCGTTCCCGCGCTTGGGCGCCCCTGGTCGTCGCGGATGACGACCATGAACCCTTTACCCGGCTGCGCCATTGCCGGCGGCGGGAGGCTCGTCGACTGCGCCAAGCGGACGACGATGGGCGAGTTGGCGCTGCGTCCATTATTGCGCAGGCCGAGGCGGATTGTCGGCGCCCCGCCCGCCAGCGAAGAGATATCCCACTGGTAGCGATACGCCTGCCCCGGATTGGTAGTGACCTGGTAGTCGCCCGCGGCCGGCGTGTTGTTCGCGCTGAAGTCGGGGGCTGTAGAAAACCAGCCACCCGGGAGCGCCGGCGTTGTCGTCGTAATAAGGCATGGACCGCCCGTCCGCCAGTTGAAAGTCCGGCCCCTTGTTGAGGAGACGGCTCGAAAGCCGCTGACCGTTCACCGACAGGTCGAGACCGTAATTCCCGCCGGCAACCTTCGCGCAGGCGATGCGTGCCTGGATTTCCAAAATCCGCGTCGCGGCGAGCGTCAGCTCGCGGGTGGCGCCAGGGGCCAAAGTGATCTCCTGGGCGAGGCTATCGGCGGCCGGCGGCGGCGCAAGGACGGTGGCCTGGCCCGGCTGCGCCGTGCTGAACGGATTGGCCGTGGCTGTCGCCGGACCCTCGCCTGCATAGGTCACCACGAGCCGATATTGCATCGGCGGCAGGATCCTCCTTCCGTCGCTGGCGACCGCCGGCACGCCCCTCGGCATCTCGTTTGCCGTCGGTACCAGATTGTAGTCGCCGCCCTTGTTACAGGCGGCGGCGACCCAGTTGTTCATGGAGAAGCCGCCGCCCTCGTCCAGATAGGGACCCGCCACCATGATGTATCCTTTTTGCCCGGCTTGCACCGGAAAGGAGAAGCTCACCGGCGACTCGCCCTTTCTGGTGTTCACCCAGGCCGGCTGCGAGGTCGAGGACGGTACCCAGTCCAATTCGCGTCCGCTGTGAAAACCCTTGGCACCCAGCATGATCCCGCACTGGGGATTTGACAGCACCACGGTCGCCGTCATCCTGCCGTTCGCCGGTGCGATCAGGGAATAGTAATCGCCGCTGTCTCGGTCGCCACGGTGGAAGGTGCCGATGACCGTCTGGCCGATCCTGATCGGGTTCGCCTGGGCCGGATTGTTGTTCGGCTCGACTTAGCTCCAGTCCGGCTCTGCAGCCAACGAGGCGCCGGCACAGGCAACGAGGAGTAAGGAAACGATAGACGCAACGCGTTTCTTGATGAGCATGGCAGCCTCCCTTTTTTCGCCGCATTCTAGCAGCGGTGGAAGCCATTGTCGCGCTCTTGGCTGCGGCGCCTGGGGCAAAGTTCAGCGGAAGTCCCGCTTCGCCAGCCACTCCGCGATCATCCGGGCGGCGACGTGGCGGCCGGGCTCCTCCTCGGGGCTCAGGGAGCGTCCATGGTGGTCGCCGCGCACGCGCAGGTGCTCCTTGTCGGCGCTGCCGAGCCAAGCGTAGATCTGCTCGATGACCGAAGGAAAGGTGGTCTGGTCGCCGGTGTACTCCACCAACAGCGCGGGAACTTTGACCGCAGGCGCGGTCTTCTCCAATGCCGCCATCGAGGCGATACCCGACCAGGTGGAGAGCCAGGACTCGGGCGTGCACAGGCGCCCGAAGCCCACCGCACCATAGTTCGAGGCGAACATCTCGGCGCCCCAGATCGAGCCGGGGGGCCGCTCGGAGGGGTCGAGGCTGAGGTCGAGGCAGCGCAGATCGGCGTCGCTACGCCAGACCGTCATGATCGGCGTATGCGCAGCGCGCAGCCGTGTGGCACGGGTAGCAACGCCGCCCTTGAGACTCTTGCGCGCCTGTTGGCGGGCGGCGATCAGATCGCGTGCGCGCTCGTCGAGCCGCTGCACGCGCTCTAGCTGGGCGCGCCGGTAGCGCTCGATGAACTCGGGGCTGTAGCGCGACCGTCCCGGCTCCGGGTCGAAGCCGTTATCCGGATCGAAGGGATCGAGCTCGGAGCGCAGCGACAAGGGATCGCTCTCGTCGGCAACGGAGGGGTCGATGCAGCCGAGCAGCAAACGTCCCTGGCCCGGGTGCGGGGCGAGATAGACCATGCCGTCGACAGTCGGCATGGTCACGCCGTCGAAGCCAGTGGGACGGCCGGTGGGTGACTGCGCCAGCCGCTCCTGCGGCGCGAGTTGCGCTTGCTGCGAATAATAGGTGAACAGGCCGGAGCCTCCTGAGTTGCCGATCAGCACGATCTTCTGAAAGTCGCGATCGCGTAGATAGCTGAGCCCGGTGGCGACGTCGATGACGGCTTGTTCGTGTTCGAGCCGCAGGTCGTTGCCCACCGAACGCGCACCCTGTGCCCAGACCGCAACGCCTGCCTCGACCAGCGCCGGAACGAGGTAGTGGCAGCCGAGGAACTCGCGCGGATGCATCACGCAGGCCACGGTGCGTGGCTTGCCCCAGCGATAGAGCGTGCCGTTGACCGCAGCGCCGTCTGCCGTACGCAAGGGCACGTTGAAGGTCTCGGTGCCCGCAGGAAGTTGCTGCGGGTACCAGTCGATGCCGAGGGCGGGTCGCTTCGCGCGCTTGCCGCTATCCGATGCGGCTGGATTGCTCATCTGTTCGCTCCTTTGGGGCGCCGCGCGGCGGGCGCCAGCTGTCTCCTGCGCTCCAATTCCAGCCCGTTGAGGAATAGGTCGAGACCTGCCTCGAAGGCAACGGTGGCATCGAGCTGGGTGAATGTCTTGCGCACAAAGTGCGCGGCGGGGTACTTGCGCTTGTCGAGGACCGCCAACCTGGCGTCGAGAAACCCGGCGTGTTCGCCCGGCCAGCGGTGGGTCGCGGTCGCCTGCGCATAGCCGGTGATGAACTCATTGAGCAGGTGCGAATACATGCCGGTGCGCTGAGCATCGAAGCCCGCGGCGCGCACCGCCGCAGTGAATTTCTCGAAGAGCAGGATGCCGTAATCGATCATGCCTTCCTGCACTGCCTGCACCATGCGGAACTTGTTGTAGGAAACGACGTAGGCGGCGATACCGGCATAGCTGGCGTGCGCGGCATACACCAACTTGCAGATCGTCTCCAGATCGCGGCGCCAGTGGCCGTGAAGCGCAGGCCAGTTCTCTATCAATTCGCGGTAGAACGAATTCATCACGCCGGAGGTGATCGCGTCGCGCCCACCGATGTAATAGTGGATGAGCCCGGGCGCCACCTTGAGCTCCTGCGCGATGCGCACGATGGAGAGTTCGTACAGGGGCACCTCGCGCGCCAGCTGCAGCGCCGTCGCTATGATCAGTTCCTCGCTCAAGAGGCCCAGCCCCGAACCGGGCGGGCGGCCCGGCCGCCGCGCTGGCGGTTGGGGCGCCGGCTCCTGGCCGAGAACTCGCGCCGGAGTATTCAAGAGGGATGCTCCTCGTCGCGCACCAGGCGTATCTCGCTGCGATCGAAAGCGGCGATGCGGCCGCGGAAGCCGCCGGATAGCGCGCTGTTCCACAGAGCCGGCCCAAGCCCGAGGTCCTTGCGCGAGAAGTGCAGTTCGTCCGCCGCTTCGATCTTCCAGTAGCCGCTATCCATGCGGCTGAGCACGCAGCCGCCGGCATCCCGCACGCTGTTCACCAGCGCGCTGAATTCCGGCAGGTCCACGACGAACAGGGTTACGCTCATGCGAACTCAGCCTCGCGTCCGCCCGGCGCGTCCCCTCGCGCAAGCATTTCGCCCTTCGCCCGCCACACGCTCTCGATCTTCTGCAGCTTGCCTTCACCCGCGGCAAGGCGGCGGCTTTCCTCCGCGACGGCGGCGCGGATGGTGAGATCCGCGTCGCTGACATCGAGTGCCTGGAGCTGGCGCAATGGCAGGGTGATTTCGATCAGGTAGCCGTTCGGATCGCGGAAGTAGAGCGACTCGATCACCTCGTGCTCGATCTGGTAGAGGATGGGAACTTGATGCGCTTCCAGCCGCTCGCGCCATGCCAGCAACTCTTCGCGCGAGTGCACGCGCCATGCGCTGTGGGTCGCATCGTTGTCATAGGCCGGGCGATGCACCAGGTGTTCGGGTTGCTCGTCGCCCAAGTAATAGAAGAAAGCGATCATGCTGCCGTTGCCGCTGTCGAAGAAGAAGTGCAGGAAGTCCGGATGCTCGGCGGGGCCCCAACCGCGTGCGGATATCACATGCGCCAGGGGCAGGCCCAGGATGTCCCGATAGAACTCCACCGTTTCCTTGAGCTTCCACGTGGGTCGTGCCGTGTGGTGCACGCCACGGAATCTCAGGGGAGCGTCGGTCTTTGCGGTCTCGTCCATCGATGGATCACCTATGCAGTGTCAGCAGGCGCGGGGTCGCGCCTGCTGCGGATGGCCAGGCGCAGGGCTGCCTTGTCGAGCTTGCCGACCTCGGTGAGCGGCAATGCGTCGATGATCTCCACCCGCTCCGGCCACTTGAACTTGGCCAAGCCGATGGCCTCGAGGTGGCGCCCCAGGTCTGCGACGCTGGGAGCACAGAGGCCGTGGCGCAGGACCAGGTAGATGCCGATGCGCTCTCCCAGCACCGGGTCTGGCACGCCGACCACGGCGCAGCCCGCCACGGCAGGATGGGTGGACACCGCCGTCTCGATTTCCTCGCAGTTGACTTTCTCGTGGCCGCGGTCGACGATGTCTTTTGTGCGGCCGGCGAAGGCGTAGTAGACCTTGCCCTGGATTTCGCGGCGCAGCATCAGGTCGCCGGTCTTGTAGAAGCCGTCGGAAGTAAAGGCCTCGGCGTTGCGCTGCGGATCGGCGTAGTAGCCGCTGATCGTATAGGGTCCGCGGCACTGCATCTCGCCGACTTCGTCCATGCCGACCTCGCGCGTGCCGCCTGGTTCGATCAGGCGCACCTCGTCCTGCGGCGACAGCGGTGTGCCCGCGGTCCAGTCCAGCGCCTCCTGCGGCGCGTCGCTGCGGCAGTACATGTTCAGGCCTTCCGACATGCCGAACATGCCGATCGCAGGCTTGCCGTATTTCTCCCGGGCGAGCTTTGCCGCGTCGGGCGTCCAGTACCTGCGGACGCTGTTCGACGACGCGTATCCCTGCTCGAGCATGGTGTCGTAGCGTGGAATCAGCGCGCGAATGAAGCAGGCCCAAGTGGGGCTTGCCAGGCGGAAAACCGCGCCCCACGCTTGCGGCGTCATGTCGGCGGGGATCGCGTACGCCGCACCGGTGAGCAGTGTGGGCAGCCAGACACAGCCCATCGCCGCGTTGTGCATCATCGGCATAGGCATGAACATCACGTCCTCTTTGCGGAAGCCGAGGATTTCCGCGCCGCGCCGCGCGTTGAGCAGGTAGTCGTTGTGCATGCGCGGGATTACCTTCGGCACGCCCGAAGTGCCGCCGGAGAGCAGGAACACGGCCACCTGAAACGGATCGCGTTCGATCGCGCCCAGCGCGGCGCGAGCCGCTGCCGCATCCTGCCCCGCGACGAGGTCCTCGAAGCGCAGCACGCCGTCTCGCGCCTGCCCGCGCAGGGAGATGACGTGGCGCACGGCGGGCAGCCGCTCGCGCATGCGCAGCGCGAAAGCCTCGAGATCGAACTTGGCGTCGTCGCCCTGCACGATGTGTACCCGCGCCGCCGTGTGCTGGCCGATGTAGGAGATCTCGCTCTCGCGGTGTCCGGCGAGCGTGGACACCGGAATCAGACCGGCCTTGAGGCAGCCCAGCACGGCCAGCAGCAGCTGCACCGAGTTGGCCGACTGGAACAGCACGCGGTCCAGCGGGCGCAAGCCCAGCGCGAGCAGCGCGCCGGCGAAGCGGTCGGTGGCCTGGTCGAGCTCGGCGTAGCTGTAGTTGCCCTCGACGCTGTAGAGCGCAACGCGCTCCCGGTGATCCTTGAAGGATGCGCACAGCGCCTCGACCAGCGAGACGCAGCCCAGCTCGCCTGCGGCGGTGTAGCGCTGCAGCCGCTCCGCCGGCGGGTACACCACGCCGGCCATGGGTTCACGCACGCCTATCTTGCCGTTAATAGGGGCGCCCTTGGCGCTGCGCGCCGTCCCGCCAAGCGGGAGCGAGCCATCCTTCGGGCGGCCGGGCGGATGTCTCATACTTCTCCAAGCTCCACGCTCACCATGCCGTCGATGATGTTCACCGGATAGGTCTTCAGCGCGACCGTGCAGGGCGAGGCGCAGGCCGCGCCGGTAGTGATGTCGAAGCGGCCGAAATGAAAGCCGCACTCCACCTCCTTGCCGTGCAGCATGCCGTCTTCCGCAAGCGAGGCGGCGCCGTGGGTGCAGGTATCGTCCGTGGCGTAGATCGCGCCATCCACCTTGTAGAGGGCGATCACCGTCCCATCCGGCAGGCATTCGCTGTGGATCTGCCCCTCGGCGATGGCGGTGACCGGGCAGAGGACGATGGTTTCAGTCATGGTGTTCATGCCCGGTAGCTGTCCTGTTGCAGCAACTTGGTGCTGGCCCAGCCCCAATAGATGCGGTGGGCGACGATCTGGCCGTTCTCGATCTTCATCACTTCGGCCATTTCCGGCTGTTCGCCCGTGGGCGTGAGCCGCGGGTACTCCCAGATCATGGTGCGGCCATCGGTGAAGAAGCTCTCCCGGTGGCGTTTGTTGAGCGGCGGCGTGCTGCTGATGATGATGTCGAAGAAGTGGCGCAGGTTCTCCCTGCCTTCGACGATCCCGCGCTCGGTCTTGAGCAGGGTGTTGACCAGCGGACTCTCGAGCGTCGCGCTGGGGGCGTAGAGCGCCAGAATCGCCTCCAGATCCTTGTTGGCGAATCCATCGGCCCAAGCCTGGTAGATGCGTTCGGCGGCCCGCACGGCCGTGCTGTCATTTGTCGCCATTTTCTGCTCTCCCGCTAAGATCGTCGATGTCGCGGCGCTGCCTTGCCTCAGCGCCAGGGTGAAAAGGCGGCCGGCAACATGAGCTCGCTGTCTACGCTCGCCAGCACGCCCTCGGCGTCGAACTCGTGCAGCGTGGCGGCGACTTCGGCCCAATTGCGGTCGCGCTCGTCCAGGGAAGCGCTGCGCAGCACGAACAAGCCATCGCGCGGCGGACCGGCGAGTTCGAACGCGGCGCCGCGCAGCCAGGCAACGCCCTCGAAGTGGCTCAACAGCACGCCGCGCAGCGTTTCGAACAGGCGCTCGCAGCCGCCGGCACGGGCACCGCTGCGGAAGGCCAGGGTCACACGGTCGTACACGCCTCCGCTGCGATCGCTGTCGCCTTTGCCCACGGTTCCCGCCATCAAGCGTGAGGTCTGAAACTGCAGCAGTGGCGTCACCTTGCCGACGAAAGGCGGCATCACGGCATTGCCGGCATTGGCTGCACGCACCGCGGCGCGCGCGGCGCGACTCTCATAAGCCCACAGGTGGTGCACGGTGTTGAGCGTACCGCTCTCCGCGTACCAGAAGCCGCATAGGTGCGGCCGCAGAATGTCGAGTACACCTTCCTCACCGGTCAACAGCGCAAGATATTCCGGAAGCTTGCCCGGATGCAGCCTATAGCTTCTCGCCTCATAGAGCATGGTCGTCCCCCGAATGGTTCAGCGTTTTGCCGCGGCAGGCGGCGGCTCTGGGGGATGGGGGTAGCGGTCTATGCACGCACCCCACTGCATCCAGAACGCGCGGATCTGCCCCTCGTCTTCCATGGGCAGCTCCGGGCTGCCGATCTTGCCTTTCGAAATATCGCTCCAGGGCGCCTCTCTGAGGTTGCGGTAACCCTGCTGACAGCGCTCCAGCGCCTCGATGTCGTCAGGCGTCGCGAGGCCGCCCGGGCCGAGGAACTCGAGAAAGTTGCGCAGCCGTATCTTGCGCAGCCAGCCGCTCTCGCCCTTGGGCGCGACTGCCCAGGAACTCACCTGCATGCGCCCCGGCTGCTCGGGGTACATCGTGCGCAGGACCAGGCCGGCAGCGTCGATGATCACCAGATTGGGAAAGATCACCAGGTTGCGGTTCAGCTGCGAGACGCGGCGCGCGCGTTGCTCGCCCAGGCGCGCTTGCAGTCTGGCGTAGATGCTGTCCATCTCCGGGCGGACCTGCTCCCCCCAGGCCGGTGACCATTTTCCCGCCGGGCGTCCCCAGGGTGCCGAGTATTCGACCACCGCGTGTCCGTTGCCGAGATCCCTGCCCACACCCTCTAGCTTCGGTGGTGGCCCGCTCTTCGCCACGTTGGGCGGCATGACGTTGCGCACGAAATCGAAATAGGTGGCGTGCAGGTTGTCGGCGTGATAACCGTCGAAGCTGTTCTCGCACAGCAGCTTCCAGTTGGCGCGTATCGTGTATTCCTGCGAGCCGGAAATGATCTCCATTTCGTCGGACTGGTCGGCCATGCAGTCGATGTAGGCGCGCGCGCCGGCCAGGTAATCCTCCAGCGACGGGGCATTCTCGTCGAAGCAGACGAACCACAGGCCCCGGTAGGATTCGAGGCGCGGCACCGGCACCAGGTCGACGGCGCAGCCAGCCTCGAAGTCTTGCGGATAGGCGTCATGGTGGGGTTGCCGGCGAAACTTGCCGTCGGCGCTGAACACCCATCCGTGATAGATGCATTGAAAGTTCTTGGCGACGCCCTGGCGCTCCTGGCACAGCTTCGCGCCCCGGTGCGGACAAGCGTCGAGAAAGGCGTGCACCACCCCCTTGGCGTCGCGATTGAAGATCAGGTCGCGGCCCGCAACCGAGCGCGACACGAAGGCACCAGGCACCACCACCTCGGACTCGTGTCCGAGGTAGATCCAGCACTTGTCGAAGATTTCGGCGCGCTCGGCCTGGAGGATCTCATCGCTGGTAAAAGCGCGGCGCGCGACTCTGAAGCGGCCGTGGTCCGCATCGATGGCGATGTTGTTACCACCCTGGTATTTCATTCGTTCGCCTCCCGAATCACAACAGGATGCTGATGCGCCCCTGCTCGTACAAGTTGTCGTAATCGAGCGTGCAGCGCTTCTCGCGTATGCGCAGGCCGCCCTGGTCGCGCACGAGCCGATAGCGAGCGCTGCCGACGAAGGTGTCGTTGACGCCGGCGCGGTGGCGGTGCGTCATGAAGGCGCAGCGGACGTCGATCTCGCCCTCGACTGCGGCCGGCGCTATGCGCACGTTGCTGACAAAGTGCCGTGTCCTGGAATGGGGCCACTCGGCGTGCGCGTTGCGCTTGTACAGGCGCTTGACACGCTCGTGCAGCAGAACCGCGTCATCGGCGATGTAGAACAGATTCGTCTCCGGAGAGCTGTCCTGAGGCAAATCTCCCGCCGGCACGAGGTAGCGCCCGTCGGGCGTGAACAGCGCGAACCAGTCCTCGAGCTGCCAGGCGTCGAGCAGTTCCGCCTCCATGAACAGGAAGTCCTCGACTTCCCGATGCGTCGCATCGATGGTCATCATTTGCTCCCGCTGCGGGTTCCACCCAGCTCCTCTGGCCACACCGGCAATTAATTGAGATACATCTCAATTAATACTAGCAGCCGCTTTTGGGAATGCAGAATTATTTCAATCGGCCAGGCTGAGCGCCAGCTTGCCGACGCTGCCGCGCGGCGGCAATGGCGACTCGGGAATATCCTCGAGCTTGAGGTCGTGGTAGTCGCCGAAGCGATGGCAGACTAGTGCGCGCATGTCGCAAGCTTTCTATCGTATGCAACCGGCCAGGCCGGAGGCTTTCCACTGTGACGCAGTGCAGGCAAATCAGGCAGCCGGTGCAGCTGATCGGCTGGCGTGGACCCGCGCTGCGCATTTCCCACCTGGCAATGCTCACCTGGCCATGCCCAAGCTTCAACGCAAACGGCTACATGTTGACAAGTCCGGGTCTGTGACATACTATCCGGTCGGTATGCCATAACGAGCCCGGAGGACCATGCGCCCATGGAAACAGCCACGATGAGCGAGCAGCGAAGCTACAAGCAAAACGATCCCGCCATGCCCAAGGAGTTCAAGGATCTCCTGATCCAATTGCTGAGCGGGCACCTCGAGAACAACGGCAACCCGGAATATCGCAAGGTTCTGGCCAATATCATCAATGCCGGTCTGCGATTCGCCCCGCACGGCAAGGCCATGAAGATCGAGGCGGAGATCATCAAGCAGGAGGTTGCGCACGGGCAGGTGGTCGCCGATCTCCTCGAAGGATTGGGGGTCAATCCGAATTTCGAATCCGAGATCAAGCAGTACGCATTCCACATTCCCCTGGAAGACTGGATCGATCTCGCCCTGTTCCACGCGCTGATCGACCGCGTTGGACTCTATGTCGGGGTGGAGTGGGTCGGCAGCCCCTATGAGCCGCTGGCGCAGGTCTCGGCGCAGCTGGAGGCGGACGAGGAATTCCACACCCGGGCGGGCTTCATGCACTTGAAGGAAATCTGCGCGGTGCCCGAAGGCAAGGCGGCCGTTCAGGCCCGCTTGAGCAAATGGTGGCCGGCGGCGCTGGACATGTTCGGCCGTTCGGAGTCGGTGAACTCGCCCCTGTATGTGAAGTGGGGCATCAAGACGCACGGCAACGAGGAGCTGCGCCTGAAGTACATCGCCGAGGTGCTTCCCGAAATCAGGAAGCTGGGCCTCGAGGTACCCGACAACCTGTCCAATCGCCGCTTCACTTAGCGCGCCCCGAGGAAGCAGACCATGGCTTATGAATTTCTCACGCTGGAGATCGCCGAGGGCGTGGCCTTGCTCACCCTCAATCGTCCCGATACCTACAATTCCTGGAACCAGCAGATGCGCGACGAACTGCGCGATGCCGTGCGCGACATCGTCGACGACGACTCGCTGCGCGTGCTCATCATTACCGGCAGCGGTCGCGCCTTCTCGGCCGGCGAAGACGTGCGCGGCATGAAGGGGCTCGCGGATATCGGCACCAAGGGCTTCCGCCGCGTGGCGCGCAGCATACACAACGTGTTCGACGAAATCGAAGCAATGGAACTGCCGGTGATCGCGGCGATCAACGGCGTCGCTGCCGGCGGCGGCCTGGAACTGGCTCTCTCCTGCGACTTCCGCCTCGCCGCAGACAGCGCGAAGCTGGGCTTCCCCGAAAACAACGTCGGCCTCATCCCGGGTTCGGGCGGCTGCTCGCGCCTGGTCAAGCTGGTCGGGCTCGCCCGGGCGAAGCGCCTGGTCATGACCGCGGAGATGGTCAGCGCCGCACGCGCCTGCGAACTGGGCCTCGTGGAGGAAGTTCTTCCTTCCGCGCAGCTCATGCCCCGGGCCATGGAACTGGCGCGCCAACTGGCCGCCAGGGCACCACTGGCCCTCGGTCTGGCCAAGCTTGTGCTCAATAGCTGCCTCAACGTGGATCCTGAAACGGGACGCAACCTGGAGCGGCTGGGACAAAGCATACTCAAGAAGACCGAGGATCACGCCGAGGGCGCCAAGGCCTTCGTCGAAAAACGCAAAGCGGACTTCAAGGGCCGTTAGAAGAGCGCCGCCGCTGGCGACAGGCGGCGGCTGGAACGGCTGGTAAGGACTATTGCGGTGGGACGCGCGCTACTTCGACCGCGCGTTTGTATTTATTCAGGTTCTGGCGCAGTGACTCGGCGTAGTCCTTGGGGGAGAGCCAATTGGGGATGAGGCCAACCATCTTCAGCTTTTCCTGGATCTCGGGATCGTCAAGCGCTGTCTTCAAGGCCGCGGATAGTTTCGTCACGATTTCGGGTGACAGTCCGGGCGGCGCCAGAAAGCCGATTTCCGAGGCATAGTCGAATCCCTTGTAGAACTCGGATATCGACGGCACGTCCGCGGCGCCCGCGAAACGCTTGCCCGAGGTTACCGCGATCAAATTGACCTGGCCCGATTTGGCGTGGGGCGCGGCTGCCGTAAAGCCGGACATCAGCAATTCGACCTGGCCGCCCAGCAACGCGGGGACGGACTGGCCGGCGCCTTTGTAGGGGACGTGCGTGACCTCTATGCCGGCATCGCTCTTGAACATTTCCATCGAAAGGTGGTGAATGGTGCCAATTCCCGACGACCCATAGTTCAGGCTCCCGGGCTTGGCCTTCGCCTGGCGAATGAGATCGGCCAAGGTCTTGATGCTGGTCGTCTTGGCATTGGCCACGATAACCACGGGTGCCAGGACGGCGAGGCCTATCGGCGTGAAATCCTTGATGGTATCGTAGGGCAATTCCTTGTAGACGTGGGGAGCAATCCCCATCTCGCCGACATCGGCGACAGACAGCGTATAGCCGTCAGGCGCTGCCTTTGAGGTTTGCGCGGCTGCCAGCGTGCCGCCCGCTCCCGGCCTGTTCTCGACGATCAGCGACTGCTTGAGAACCTGCGACATTCTTTGCCCGACGATGCGGGCAACGGTATCGGGCGCCCCTCCCGGAGCATACCCGACGAAGATCTTTATGGCGCGCGCCGGATAGTCCTCCGCATATGCGCCTGTTGCGACGACCATCAGACAAGCAACTGCCAGCAAGCATGATTTCATGTTGAGCTTCATCGTACCACCTCCTCCTGTATGTCCATTGACCTGGATGGGAATCTTCGTTTCATGCGGCGCCAGGCTCCGCCGGGCTTTCAAGCACCGATATAAGCGCCCTCCAGTTCCGGTCTATGCGGCACGACGACGCCGAGGTTCCACAGGGCCCAATGCAGTTCCATGTCCGCATTGCGCAGCATCGCTTCTATCTGCGGCGAGTCGCAGTCCTTCAGCGCCGCGGCGAGCAGCGTGCGGGCCTGCTCGATGCGGGCGATCTGTTCCTTGATGACCATGTTGTCCATCTCCTTAGCGGTCGAGCGCGCGGCGGAATCCCTTCGGCCGCTGGTCGATGATGCGCTTGGTTTTCAACTCGAAGCGCGGCAGGGTTTCCGGCGCGACGGCGACGGTGCGCAGGCGCACGTGCAGCGCCTTGTGGATACGCTCTTCCAATTGCTTGGCGATCTCCTCCCAGGCGTCGGGCTTGCCGGCGAGCGCCTTCACCGGCTCGAAGCGGATGGTCATGACGTCGTTGTCATCCTCCCTCGTCAGCACCAGTTCGTAGGAGTTGCTGATCTCCGGCATCTGGCCGATCAGATTCTCCACCGCCGTCTGATAGACGTTGGTGCCGCGCACCGTCACCATGAAGTCGGTGCGGCCGAGCACGGCGCCCTCGAACTTGGTCCAGGTGCGTCCGCAGGAACAGCTGGACCGGCGGCGGACCTGGTCGTGGGTACGATAGTTGAGCAGCGGCTGCGCGGTGTTGGCGTAGCTGGTGATGATGTTCTCGCCGATTTCGCCGTCGGCGACTTCCTTGCCGCTATCAGGATCCAGGGACCAGGCAAAGCAGTTCATCTCGTTCAGATGCACGCCATCCCCGTTCGGGCAGCCCGGCGCCAGGGCATCGATTTCGGCGATGCCCAGCAGTTCTCCCGCCTTGGCCCCCCATGCCTTCTCGATCGCCTCGCGCATCGCCGGCAGCGCCGTCGGTCCCGGCTCGCCGGCGTGATAGGTGTACTTGATCGATGAACTGGCGATATCGATGCCCATTTCCGCCGCCACCGTCGCCATGCGCAAGGCGAAAGTCGGCGTACACATCAGCACGGTCGGCTGCAATCTCATGATCGCCTGGATGTGTCCCTTGGTATCCAGTCCGCCGCCGGAGATCACCCGGCAGCCCAGCCGTCGTGCGCCCCAGTAGGCGCTCCACAGCCCGGCGAAATTTCCCCAGCCGAAGGCAAAATAGAACGAATCCGAGGGACGAATTCCCAGTCCCCAGAAACCATAGACCCAGGATTCGCCGTAACGAACCGTATCGTAGCCCGTATAGGGGATGAACAGCGGCTTGCCGGTCGTACCCGAAGTCTCGGCGTGGTGGGCGACGAATTCGTGCGGCAGCGCGAGCGTCGGACCGTAGGGCGGATCAGCCGCCTGCAGGTCGATGAATTCGCTCTTCTCGGTAAGCGGCACCTTGCGCTTGTAGTCTTCCAGCGACTTGATATCCTGCGGCTTGAGCCCGATACGGTCGAACTTCTGCCGATAGAACGGGCTGCGCTCATAGACGTAATGCACCAGCCCCTGCAGCCGGGCGAGATGCAGCGCATCGAGCTTGTCCCGCGGCATGGTCTCGGTGTGCTCATTCCAGAACTTGCTCTCACGCGCGGCTTTGCCGAGCGTCGATAAGGGTGCTGATTTCACCTGCTAGTCCTCCACTTCTTCAAGAGTGCCGTAATTCTATACCGAGCCGATGAGTGAACATGCACCCTCGTCACACCGCCGCCAGGCGCTTGCCCTCGGGCTTGGGTGCGCGCAGCTGGTGGATGGCGGAGGCGAAGTCGGCTTCGACCAGCGGCGGCATGGACTTGTAGTCGGCGCGCCTGAGCGCGTTCATGCGCGCCTGTACGCACACCGCATGGATGTCGGCACCCGACCAGCCCTCCGTCTGCTGCGCCAGGCTCGCGAACAGCTCCTCGCTGCTTCCTCCGAAGCCCAGTCCCTGTGCCTCGATGGCGAAGATCTTCGCCCGGTCCGCGCCATCCGGCAGCGGGATGTAGAAATGCATCCCCAGCCTGCCCAGCCGCAGCACCGACGGGTCCACCAGGTCGATGCGGTTGGTGGCGGCGATCACCGTCACCCCGCCTTGCATCGTTTCCATCCCGTCCATCTCCGCCAGGAGCTGATTCACCACCCGCTCCGTGGTGCGCGAACCGGAGTCCGCCCCGCGCAGCGGCGCCAGCGCATCGAGCTGGTCGAAGAAGACGATCGACGGCGCCAGTTGCCGCGCCACCCGGAAGATGTGCCGCACCGCTTCCTCCGACTCGCCCAGCCACTTGGTGAATACCTCCGGGCCGTCCATGGCCAGGAAGTTCACTCCGCACTCCTTCGCCAGCGCCTTGGCCAAAAGCGTCTTGCCCGTCCCCGGCGGGCCGTAGAGCAGGATGCCGTTGGGCGGCGTCACTCCGGCGGCGCGGAATACCTCCGGCTGCTTGAGCGGCCGCTCCACGGAGTTGCGCAGCTGCTCCTTCACCTCGCTCAGGCCGCCCACGTCCGCCCAGCCCACGTTGGGGATGGTGACGAAGGCCTCGCGTATGGCCGAGGGTCGCACCTTGGTCAGCGCTTCGTCGAAGTCGCGGGCGTCCACTTCCAGCATGGCCTCGGTGAAGCGGAATGCCGCCAGGTGATCGAGCAGCCCCGAGGAGCTGCGCCGCAGCGCGTTCAATCCCGCTTCCCGGCACAGTTCCATCAGGTCGGCGCCGACAAAGCCGTGGGTCACCGATGCCACCTGCGGCAGGTGCTGCAGCGCGCTGTCGGCCAGCGGCATCTCGCGCGTGTGGATGTTGAGGATGTCCAGCCGCCCCTCGGCCCCCGGCGGGCCGATGAAGATTTCCCGGTCGAAGCGCCCCGGCCGGCGCATCGCCACGTCGATGGCGTCTACCCGGTTGGTGGTGCCGATCACCACGAGCCCATCGACCTTGGTCAGGCCGTCGAGCAGCGACAGGAGCTGTGTCACCATGCGCACGTCGGATTGCGCCCCCGACTTCTCCCGGTGCGGCGTGATGGCGTCCAGCTCGTCGATCAGCACCAGCGAGGGCGCGTGATGTGCCGCTTCCGCGAACATCTTGCGCAGGTTGGCTTCGGTCTCTCCGAACATGGTGCCCACCACGTCCGGTCCGTTGATGTAGTAGAAGCCGGCGTTCACTTCGTTGGCCACGGCGCGCGCCAGGTGCGTCTTGCCGCTGCCCGGCGGGCCGTAGAAGATGATGCCGCGCGGCGGCACGATCCCCAACTGGCGATAGACCTGGGGAAACTGCAGCGGCAGCTGCACCAGCTCGCGCACCAGCTTGATCTCCTTCTGCATGCCCCCCACGTCTTCAAAGGTCAGATCTTCGTCGAAGGTGAGGCCCCCGGTTGCCGGCACCTCCAGGTAGATCTGCGTCTTCTCCGAGATGATCCCCAGCTCCGGCTGGCACTTCATCACCTTGTAGGTGGTGCCCGCCGCCGAATCGTGGAAGGTCCCATACACCACCGAGCCCCTGCCCAGCGGCGTGCGGTTCGCCATGAAGCTTTCGCGCAGGTGTTCGATCAGGTGGTGGGCGGTCGACACGTCGATCGGCGGCATCAGCGTGACGTTCTCCAGCACCGCGACATACGGCACCGCCTGGATCTCCACCTGCTGGTTGATCTTGGCCTTGGTCGCCGTGCGCAGAAAGCGGTCCAGGCGAATCACGCCGCTGCCCCGGTCTTCTTCGTAGCATTCCCCGATCCGCGCCGGAATCGGATAGCGGGTGAACTCGGTGCTGATCTGGATCACCGTGCCCAGCTTCAGGCCATGGGCTTCCATCACCGCCGGGTCGAGGTGCACCAGGCTCTTGCTCGCTACGTTGGTAAGCTCCGACTTGACGCGGTCGACGCTGAGCTTGACTCGCATATCTCTCTCCTTTCCCAGGGCAACCAAACCCTGCTTTCCATGTTCCGTCCCGTGGCGGCGCGCCGGCTAGGCGATCCCCGGTTCGCTGACTGGCACCGCCCGGCCTGCGCCGCGCGGTGTCAGGCTAGCCCTTGTAGTCGGGGGATACTTCCAGTTGGTCGAAGCCGGAACCCCTATCCACCCAGGCCGACTGGAAGGCGTTGGGCTCGCAGCAGATGAGCATCACCCGCTTGTCCGGATCGGTGTTGAAGTGCTGCACCACGTTGCCCCTCGGCTTCAGCGGCAGTTGCACCACGTCGTTCTTCGACCAGTAGTGCTTCTGTCCGTCGAGCGTCGTGTAGCCCTGCCCTTCCCAGATGAAGATCACCTGGTTGCCCGGGTGCTGCATCCGCCCGCTGCGGCTGCCCGGCGGGATCTCCTGCACGAAGATCGCCATCGTGTTCATGCACGGCCCCTTGAGCAGCGGGTGCAGGTACCAGCGCATCAGACCCTGCTTGTTGTTCTCCCACGGCAACTGGTCCCCCTTGACCAGCCACACGGCTTTCTTCAAATCCTCGCGCTGCTCGTCGCGCATCTCGAACAGTTCGTTCCAGAGATTGCGCCCCTTCATGTTGTCGAGCATCCACTGCATGCGCCCCGCACCCAGGTGCGCTCCCTTGTCGCTCATGCCATCGTCCTTGTCGCTCATGCCGTTCTCCTGTCCAAATTCGCTTCAATGGGTCTCTAGCCGCCCTTCTGCTGCTGGAAATCGGGACTGATCTCGATCTGCGCCAGTTCGCTCGCCACATGGTCCCAGGCCGGGACGTAGATGAAGGCCAGCCATTTGGCGGGATCCGTGCCGTAGTTCCAATGCTTGTGCTCGAGCCCCTTGGGGTGCATCGGCAGCATCACGCAGTCGCCCTTGTGCCACTCGATGATCTCGCCGTTGACCTCGCTGGCGCCGTGGCCCTCGATGATGAACAGCACCAGGCCGCCCTGGTGCCGGTGCTTGCCAGATACCTTATGGATGTCGTGGATGAACACCCACCAATCCTGGAGCACGGTCTCTGGATAGGTCTTCTCCAACATGTACCACAGCAGGTGGCCTTGCCGGGCCAGTTCCCACTCGCGGTCCGATTCCTTGATCACGATCTTGCCGTTCATCGAAAGCTCGACGAAGTCGCCCCGACTCTTGTAGCAAATATCGTATTTCAGCGCGGGCCCGGCCTCCAGTTCGCGCGACTTGGTGCGTGTCAAATCAGCCATGATCAGCATCCCCTCAATATAATCCACGATACGAAACAAAGCGACAGCCAGACAAACGATCAGACGCGCTATTAGAGTATATTGGAGTGCATTTGACAAGTAAGCGGGCAAAAAATATAGTTCCACATTATGCACACAAGACCACAATGCCCGCTCGCTGCAGCAGCGCCATAAACCTCTGAACCTGGAGCCACGATGTTCGACCGCAATGAAACGCTTGAAATGGCCCGCGCGCGCAATGTCCGCGATGCGCTGTTCGAAGACATCGGACGCTGCGACTGGACCGCCCTGCTCGTACCGCCGAATCGTTCCGTGCACGCGCAGGTGCTGGCCAAGGAGAACGCAGTGCTCTGCGGGCGCCCCTGGTTCGACGCTTGCGTCCATGCGCTCGACCCCGGCGCCCGTATCGATTGGCTGTGCGAAGAGGGGGCCGATGCGAGCGCCGGCACCGTCGTCTGCCGAATCGCCGCTGACGCGCGCGCACTGCTCAGCGCCGAAAGACCGGCGCTGAATTTCCTGCAGATGCTCTCCGGGGTTGCGACCGAGACGCGGCGCTATGTCCGCGCCATCGCCGGGCTGTCGCCGAATCCGCAAGGCTGTGTCGTACTGGATACGCGCAAGACCATGCCCGGGCTGCGCCAGGCGCAGAAATACGCGGTGCGCGTGGGCGGCGGCCACAACCACCGCATGGCCTTGTGGGATGGCATCCTGATCAAGGAAAACCATATCGCCTCTGCCGGCAGCATTGCGGCAGCGCTCGCCTCCGCCCGCGCCCTCAACTCGGGCGTCAGCATCCAGATCGAGGTGGAGAGCCTGGAGGAACTGGAAGAGGCGCTGGCGGCGGGAGCGACGAGCGTGCTGCTGGATGACTTCGCGCTGGCGGACATGCATCGCGCCTTCGTCGTCAACGCCGGACGCGCGATACTCGAAGTATCGGGCGGGGTGACCCTGGAGACGATCCGCGACATCGCTGCGACCGGGGTGGACCGCATCTCGAGCGGCAAGCTGACCAAGGACGTGCGCGCGATCGACCTGTCGCTGCGCGTCGTGGAATGAGATTGAGGCAGTTGCTATAGTGCAGACGGATGGTGGCGGTCTCTTGATGCCCACCTGTGTATGTCGCTTCAATGGTCGTCAGCGCACGACCGCGCAGGGGCCATCATGACCGCGGTAGATACGTCTTCGTCTCGTCTCAACTCCGTCAGTGTTCTGGCGGTCACGCTGTTGATGCAGGCGGCGGCCTCGGCTGCCGTCATCGCTCCGTCGATTGCCGCACCGCGCCTGCTGGCCATGCTCGAGGTCAGCCAGGTGGCGACCGGCGTCTATGTGGCCCTGGTCTACGCCGGAGCGATCGTCTCCAGTCAATGGGGCGCCGTGCTGGTGCGCCGCTGGGGTCCCATACGCACCAGCCAGGCGTCGCTGCTGCTCTGCGTCGCCGGCCTGCCGCTGATGGCGGTACCACACCTGGCCGCGGCGACGGCCGGTGCCATCCTGCTCGGCCTGGGCTACGGCCCGATGACGCCGGCCAGTTCGGAAATGCTCGCGCGCTCCACGCCGCCGTCGCGCCTGGCGCTGGTCTTTTCGATCAAACAAACCGGGGTTCCGCTCGGCGGCGTGGTCGCCGGCCTGCTGGTGCCCAGCGCGCTGCTGGCCTGGGGCACGACCGCCGCGATGGCCCTGATCGCCGTCATCTGCCTGCTCGGAATGGCGCTGGGGCAACCGCTGCGGCGCGATCTGGACGCCTTGCGCGATCCGCTCAGTCCACTGCCGAAGCTGGCAAACATCATTGGCCCGGTGCGGGCGGTCCTGGCGCATCCGATCCTGCGCCGCCTGTCCATCGCTTCGCTGGTGTTTGCGATGGTGCAAGGCTCGCTGAGCTACTACCTCGTCACCTTTCTGACCGCTGACCTGGCGTGGACTATCGTCGCCGCCGGCGGTGCGCTGTCTGTGCTCCAGGTCGCCAGCATCGTCGGGCGTATCGCCTGGGGTACCCTGGCCGACAAGTTGCACGACGGGCCGCGGCGCACGCTGCGCTATATCACCGTCCTGATGGCCTTGGCCAGTCTGGCCATGGCGGGCCTTGCCGTCAGCACCAACACCTGGTTGGTGCTGCTCGTGCTGTCTATCTATGGCGGCACGGCGATCGGCTGGCATGGCGCCGTCCTCGGCACCGTGGCCCGCGTCGTGCCGCACGGTGAGGCGGCCAGCGCCACGGCGGGCAACCTGTTCCTGTCCTTCTTTGGCGCCTTGATCGCACCACCGCTGTTCGGTCTGGCGGGGGCGCTATTTGGCTCGCTCGGAATGGCCTTTGCGCTCTACGCGCTGCCGCTCGCCTGGGTGCTCTACCGTCTCAGCAGCCGCTGGCCAGAGTGAGCAGTCGCCTACGGTCGGAACAGCAGCGACTTGACCATGACCGGCACGACGCCGGCCTTGCCCAGCTTGGCGCCGATATCCACATAGTTGAGTTCGCCCGTGGCGATGCCGTCGAGGGATATGACGTCCACGCCGGGGCCGGCTTCGGCGGCGAGAATGACCGTGCTGCGTATTCCCCTCTCCCCCGACATCACCTGCAAGGGCAGCTCGCGCAGCTCTTCTCTCAGCGCGCGAGCCAGCAGGAGGCCCAGATCGCCGAAGCTCTTCAGCTCGCGGCCATAGAAGTACTCTGAAACTCCGCCTGAGAGGACAAGCGTCCGCGTCTTCGCCGAAAGCGCCAGGGGGCTCGTGATCATGAGCTCGCGGGTCAAGGGAGAAAGGGCGTCGCCGGATACGAACTCGCGCACGCAGCGCGCGAGGGTCCTGGCCATGGCCTCCTGTTCCGCTATGGCGAGCTTGTCTCCCAACTGTGGCGCCAGGCCCATGGACTGCAAGATCTTGCGCCCCGGCTCTTCGAGGCGGGTAATGCTTCCATCGGCCGCGATAGCCACCAGCCTGGCGCCGGCCTCCAGGGCGGCGGTGGCGATGACGACGCCGTCGCAGGCGAGGGCCAGCTTGGTGGAGCCGCCCCCCACGTCCAGATTCAACACCGGTTCACCGCTCTCCAGAGACCGGCGCACGGCACCGGAGCCGTAGGCGGCGATGCGCGCCTCCAGGTGGGGGCCCGCCGAGGCGCAGACGAAGCGCCCTGCCCACGCCGAGAACAGGGCGGTGATGGCCGCAGCGTTGTCCTTCTTGGCAGCTTCCCCGGTGGTGATCACCGCGCCCGTGTCTATGCCCTCGGGAGTCAGCCCCGCCTGACGGTAGCTCGCTTCGATGAACAGGCGCAACGCTTCCGTATCTATGGTCAACCCGTGGCAGTAGGGCGTCAGGATGATGGGCGACTCATAGACGGTCTCCCGGGCGACGACCTTGAACTGGCTGGAGAGCCTGTCGCCTTGTCGGTGCAAGGTGACCAGCGAGACCAGAAGGTGAGAGGTGGTGGACCCGATATCGATCCCCACGCTCTTCAGCTTGAGCGTTTCGCCGGGCAGGTCCTGGCCTCGCTCGTCATCGTGCTCGTGGCCATGACCGTGACCATGGCCGGCGTCTTCTACATCGTGGAGATGCATCCTCACTCCCGGGCCGGGGCGGCGCTTCGCCTCACAGCTCCATGGAAGGATCCACTGTCAATCCCGCTTTCGCCATCTCGCGCTTGTAGAGGGCGAGAATCTCAGGGTCTTCCTTTGAACGCTCGATATTGTCCCCGCCCTGGGAGGTGGTGGCGGCAACCTTCCACAGATCGGTCCAGACGAATCCGGGGAACCGCTGGCTGCCGAAGTGCACGGCCAGATAGCGCGCCGGATCGGGTCCCACGTTGAAATGCTGGTGATACCACGGGTCGGGGTAGCCCAGCACACACATCTCGTGCCAGTCGTAGCGCTTTTTCTCCGTGGCCGCGCTCCACTTCATGGTGTCTTCCTTCCAGGCCAGCGAGTAGCCCTTGCCCCGCAGTATGAAGACCAGTCACCGCGCATTCAGCAATTGTTCGAAGAGGCAACGCGCAAGAACGGTGTGACGCCCAAGATGTCACAGTTCATCAAGTAATGGCAGGCGGCAGGCATCAAGCCGCCGCCGCACTTCAGGTTTACAGCCGCCCCAACTCCCTGGCGATCACCATGTGCTGGATGTCGTTGCTTCCCTCGAAGATGCGCGTCACCCGCACGTCCCGGTAGAGGCGCTCGACCGGGAAATCGCTGAGGTAGCCGTAGCCACCCAGGGTTTGAATGGCGTCGGAGCACACCTGTTCGGCCATGTCCGAAGCCGTCAGTTTCGCCATGCAGGCTTCCTTGAGGCAAGGCTGACCGGCGTCGAAGAGCACCGCAGCGTGATAGATGAGTTGGCGTGCCGCTTCGATGCGCGTCGCCATGGCGGCGAGCCGGAAAGAGACCGCCTGGTGCTCGAAGATGGGCTTGCCGAAGGCGACCCGCTCCTTGGCATAGGCCAGCGCGGCGTCGAGGGCCGCCTGTGCCACACCCAACGCCAGGGCCGCGATGCCGATGCGACCACCCTCGAGATTTCCCAGTGCGATGCGCAGGCCTTCGCCCTCCCGACCGAGGAGCATGTCCGCTTCGACTTCGACCTCGTCGAGGGCGATCTGGCAGGTGTCGGTGGACTTCAATCCCATCTTGTCCTCGACCTTGACCACCTGCCAGCCCTTGCTGTCCATCGGCACGAGAAAGGCGCTGATGCCTCGTTTGCCGGCAGCCGGATCGGTGACGGCGAAGACCAGGGCAATCTGCGCCGTGGAACCGGAGGTGATGAACTGCTTGGTGCCGGAGAGCAGGTAGCGTCCGTTCACCTTGCGCGCACGCGTGGTCATCGCCGCGTTGTCCGAACCGCCCTGCGGCTCGGTGAGGGCAAAGGCCGAGAGCATCTGGCCCTTGGCCAAGGGGACGAGGAAGCGGCGCTTCTGCTCTTCCGTTCCGTGCTTCAACAGGGGGATGCAGCCGCCGACGTTTTGCGAACTCATGAGGACAGCGCAGACCGCATCGCCGTAGGCGATCTCCTCCATCGTCAGCGCGGTCGCCAACATGTCGGCGCCAGCGCCGCCCCACTCGGTCGGGACCAGCATGCCGAGGAAGCCCAAGGCGCCCATCTCGGCCACCTCCTCCTTCGGGAAGCGGGACTCCCGGTCACGCGCTGCCGCGCCGGGCTGAAGGCGTTCGCGGGCGAATTTTCGTGCCGCGTCGCGGATCAAACGGTGGTCTTCGTCGAGGATCATCTAGGCAACTCTCCAACGCCTGTTGTCGTTCGCCCGCCGCCCTAGGCGCGGGGCGTGTACTGCTTGGCGGTCTCGCGCAGTTTGAACTTCTGGATCTTGCCCGAAGGCGTGTGCGGCAATTCCGTGACGATCTCCAGGCGCTCCGGATAGTACTGTTTGGTTATCTGGGCGCGGGCGAGAAAATCCGTGACATCGGCGAGCGTCAACACTGCGGCACCGGGTTTGAGCACGACGAAGGCGCAGGCCCGTTCACCCAGGCGCGCATCGGGCATCGCCACCACGGCCACCTCCTGGATCGACGGATGGCCGTAGAGTATGCCCTCCACTTCGACCACGGGGATGTTCTCGCCGCCGCGTATGATCACGTCCTTGGAGCGGCCGGTGATGCGGATGTAGCCGTCGGCATCCATGCGCGCGCGATCGCCGGTGTCGAACCAGCCCTCGGCATTGACGCCATAGAGTTGCGGCCGCTTCAGATAACCCACGAACAGGCTGGCACCGCGCATCTGCAGATCGCCCGGGACGCCGCGCGGGCATTCCTTGCCGTCGGTATCCACCACCCGGACTTCCGATCCGGGCAACGCGCGGCCGTCGCTGCCGGACACCTTGTCGACCGGATCGTCGGGCTTGGTGACGGTGACTGCGCCGTTTTCCGACATGCCCCACACCGACAGGATGCTCGCGCCCAGCCGCTCCGCTGCTTTCGGCACCAGCACCTCGGGAATCGGTGCGCCGCCGCAGACGAACAGGCGAAAGGTCGAAAGGTCGAACTTGTCCAGGGTCGGCAGGTTGGTGAGGTCCATCAGGAAGGGCGTCGAGGCCATGGCGAAGGTGCAGCCCTCGTCCTGGATCAGCTGTGCCGCCTGGTTTGCCGACCAGATGTCCATCAGCACCGCCTTGGCCCGGAGCATGATGGGCATCAGCAGACCGTAGAAGAAGCCGGTCTGGTGGGCCATCGGCGAGCCCATCAGTATCACGTCCTTGTCGCTCAGCCCCATGTTCTTGGCGAACGGCACCAGGTTGCCCTGCATGGTGTTCGCGGTCTGCATGACGCCCTTGGGTTCCCCCGTCGTCCCGGAGGTGTAGAGTATCTCCGTGACCTCGTTGGGACCCTGCCGGCGGGAGGCGAAGAGCGCCTTGGCGTCGGTCTCTTCTTCCCAGCGCCGCGCCGCGAAAGCCTCGAACGACGACTCACCCTCTCCGCCGACCACCAGGACGTGCTTCAGCGCGGGAAGCCTGTCCCTGATGCCGGCCACCATGCCCGGAAAATCGAAGTCGCGGTAGCGGTGGGGGATCACCAGAACCTTCGATTCGGCCAGCCCCATCATGTGCACCAACTCACGCTCGCGCAGTATCGGCATCAGCGGATTGGTGATGGCACCGATGCGCACGCAGGCCAGATGCAAGGCGACGAACGGCCACCAGTTGGGAAGCTGGTAGGACACCACGTCACCCTTGCCGACCCCGAGCGCCGCCAGGCCGGCACCGATCCGCTCGGACAGGCGCTTCAACTGGCGATAGGAAAGGGTCGTGGCCCGGCCGGTATTGCTGTTCCAGTCGACGAGGGCCACCTTGTCGGGCACCTCCGCCACCGCCGCGTCCAGGCATTCGACGATCGTGCGGTCAGGCCAGTAGCCTGCCTTGGACATGGCGGCGATGCGCTGCGCCGGAAGTATGTAGTCGAGGTTCATGATAAGGCCGTCCGTCGATAAAGCATCTATTTCATCCTGCAATCGGGCGAAGGCGGAGTCGCCTGCGCGGCGTCGAGTGTCACCTGGATGAGCGGTTTGAGTTCGCCGTCCGCTTTGGCCACCACACCGAGGTAGTTGGGTATGACCAACTGGTGATCGGCGGCGCGCATCACCGCCTTGCCGAAGATGGTGTTATCGACCGTGAGGCCCTCCAGCGCCTTGGCCACCTTGCCCGGCTCGTCGCTGCCGGCCTTGGCGATGGCAGCAAACAGGATGTGCATGCCGGCGTAGGTCTCGGCCTCGAAATTGCCCGGCTCGTCGCCATACTCCTTCTTCCACGCGGCGACGAAGGCCTTGTTCTGCGGCGTGTCGAGATTGACGGCGTAGTTGACGATGCCCCAGATGCCCTCGGACACGGCGCCCATGCCCTTGATCGTCGAGCGGACGACGAAGCTCTGGCCCACCGGGAAGATGGACTTCAACAAACCGAACTGATCGGCCTGGAGCCCGAAGTTGATGCCGTCACGTCCGGATACCGCGACCCACATGCCCTTGGCGTTCTGGGCCTTCAACTGCTGGATGTAGGGAGCGTAATCCTTGGTCCCGATCGGCGCGAAATAGGCGGCTTTCACCACCTTGCCATCGGCCTGGGCGGCCTTGGTGAAGGCGGCGGCAGAATCCCGTCCCCAGGCGTAGTCGGCGGCGATGATCACCCACTCCTTCTCGGACCGCGTCTTCAGCCAGGGAGCGATGACCGCCATGTCCATCGAGTCGGAATGATTGGTGCGGAACATCCGGGAATTGCAGGAATCCCCGGTCAGCCGGTCGCTCTTGTTGATGGTGGACAAATAGAGCGCATCCCACTTCTCGACCTGGGCGCCGATTGCCAGCCCCTCCGACGAGGCGATCGCTCCCGTCAACAGCTTGTAGCCGCTTTGCACCAGCCTCTCCGAGACGCGGCGGGCGGTGTCGGGGTTGGCCTCGGTGTCGGCATACTCGACCTGTACCGTGCGGCCGGCGATCCCGCCCTTGGCATTGACCTCTTTCACGGCCAGGTTGACGCCGCGCTTCACCTCATCGCCGACGATCGAGTAGGGCCCCGTCAACGCTGTCGGGACACCGATCTTGATCGGTGCCTTGCTCTGGGCAAGCGTGGGTCCGGCCAGGAACAGCAGGGCGCTCGTGCAAGCGACCGCAGCCGCGAGCCGGATGCTTGTACGTCGTGCAATCGATCGTGTCATTCTTGCCTCCCAGGTTGTGTTGCCATGTCCATGCTACTGCTCTTCTGCGTTTCCTGCTCAAATCGTAATATGGTGGCGCAAGGACAGCACGTCGATCCCTTCCAGGCTCGCCTGCTCGACGATGCGCCCCTTCGACAGTACCGCGAAGCGCCGCGATACCCGTTCGATCAGACTCAGATTCTGTTCGACCAGC
>Ga0172380_10002764_pt1 | contig 26007 bp, 50 predicted proteins | sample Leawe162metaG_FD_119747 | JGI IMG/M metagenome (GOLD analysis project Ga0172380, IMG submission 119747) | Leachate microbial communities from a municipal landfill in Southern Ontario, Canada - Leachate well 162 metaG | ecosystem: Engineered > Solid waste > Landfill > Unclassified | place...
AGAATTTTCTCCTGAGACTTTGTTGCCTGCTGATACTTGCGCTGTCTTCAATGCTACTGATTTATCAATGAAGCCACAAACTAGATATAATTCTCTCAATCTAACTACCCTTAAGAACGCTCTTTTAGCTAGACAGACTTTTCAGCCTACACGAGTCACTCAAATACAAACTCTTCTAGGTTCTATAACTGTAGATGGAACAGGTATTATTTTGAGCGGTACAGGGATTTACTTTAAGAGGATCATTGCAGTTGACGCTCGAGTCAACCGCATCATGGGCTCTTTGACTAAGATCAGGACATCTCAGGCTGCTGGAGCTTCTTCAGCTGGTTTTGCTGCATCAATCGACAATAAAATATTCTTGTTTGGTACTCTCATGGTTGTGTCTACTCTTCAAGCACCTACTAACGGTACAAGGTATTTGCAGCTGACAGACGCTTCTGCTTTCAGCATGGGCAATGTCATTTACATTGTTAGTGACGATCAACCAGAAATAGTCAGAAACATCGTGACTGTTACTGGAGATGTGATCGAAGTAGACTTCGATGTGCCGCAAAAGTACAGAGAAGAAAAGAACGCCAGAGTATATAAAGTACTGTAATTACACAAATTTTCACTTCTTTGCAAAATCTAGTTGCACTTCGTACACGAGTATGTTAAAATATTTGGCATGGAAGAAATCATTTTTAGCAGACAGTTGAGTGCTGAGTTTCCCATAGCTAACGGGGCTGCACGGATAATTTTTACCGGCCGCTGTTATGTTACAGTGCCTGAGGGCGGCAAGCCCAATGATGGCAATCACTCAGTTGTAACAGAAGTTTGGTCGTATGAGGCGTATGATGGCACTGGCAAAACAGGCTTGCCGCCATTGCTTCTAGGCCAGCTTTTGATAGCGCTTAGTGACACAATCGAGAATCAATTTAAGACAGTATTAATGAAAGAGTGGCTCTCTAAAGGGCGCCCAGTAGAGCATCGTTGGAAAATAAATGCGTAAGAAAAAGACGTTACAAGAATTAGCAGACAAGATGCCTTGGGTCGACTTCAATAAGAAGACGACTAGGCTTTGGACAGAGGCGAATTTAGATCATGCTATCAGTTGGAGCAATAGTCAATACGGCCTCAGAAAGTATGACGTGCTCAATCAACTCATGAGTGCTCGTGGCTTAAACTATTGGTACGCTGAGTACAGTACAGGCTCTGTAAGTGTGAATAGCGATCTAGCAGGCTGGGCGTACAGTGCATTAGTATTAGATGGCGTTTTATATCTAATAGACAAGAATTTGAATAAATGTTTAATGGTGTTTACAGCACCCAAAGAATAGGGGTTATTATGCAAATTATAGTAGACAATAAATTAGGCATGAACGATGAGCAATTCAAGAGACTTGGAGCGCTCTCTAATTCAGCAGTTGTGAACTTCACTAGAGATGGCTATCTCACGCCTGTATGTTTGATCAACAACAGCAAAGAGAATAAAACGGGCGTTGTTGTAGCTGCTATTGAGACTCAAAAAGAGAAAGAGCTATTTGCTGATGCTTTAAAGAATCTCGTTAGACAACACAAAGCTGACTCTACTCTATTCATGATTGAATCATATACAATACCGCCAGAATTTTCTGATGATTTTATGAACAATAGAGATAAGTACCCAACTGTTTCTAGCCACCCAAATGCTCAAGACATCATTTACTTTTCTTTTGAAAATAAGAAGGGCACGTGGGCAGCGTTCTTGCCGTACGATCCTAAAACAAAAAAGATACTAGGGCAACAAATCGAGTTTAAAAGAGCTGACTCTGCTGAAGGCATCTTGGCTAATTTGATCAACATCAAAGAGGTGTTGCACTAATGAATACAATACACAATATGACAATGACTGAAGGCGAGAAGATCAAAGTTGATTATTGCTTGACTCAATTGGATACACTAGACGGCCAACAGTTCGACTTTCTCATGAGTGTTGATCGTCATAGGCCTCTGAGCGAGACTCAGAGGCTGTTAGTTAATGATCTGTATATGCAGTTAAGAAAGAAACAGCCGCAGCAGACTAGTAGTGAAGTGGCATTAATCATTGAGAATTTTCGTAACAATCAAGAAACTTTCTTACAAGAAGTTGTCTAATTCTCGACAAATTCTCGACAGTTTTATTTGTCGAGAATTGGTGTAAGATCGTTATATTCAGCTAAATAACATAACTCCATGACGATGTCATTATGGGCGTATGGTACTGTCTTGCCTTTGATATCCCAGTCTTTAGAGTCATCATGATCAAACCCTAGTTGGTGCATCCATTCGTGCATCAAGTTAGCAGCGACCTGGCATGGCGTATACCAACTATGGTAGTAACGGTTTGTGTAGACAATATTGGCATCGAATGTGGTCCAACCAATGATGTCATTCTCCCTATTATACATACTCACATAGAAGCTCATAGCATTGTCATCTTCGAAGCTAGATAACTCACGACAAGACATTACTCTGTGATAGACTCCATAGCCATCAAAGCGAGTCTCGGGAAAGTTTGTGTGGATCACACGCTGCTTGTACTCTTCGCTATTGACGATCTTAGACAACAAGTCAACTGCTATACTGAGCTTGATCTTTTCTTGCTCTGAGTAATTCAGTGGCTTAATGTCTATGATGATCTCTTTTCTGATGGGCACTGGGGCAGTTAAAATTAATGCTGCTAGAGCTACTAAGATCACCATTTGTTTTCTGCCTTTAGACGAGCTTCTTCCTCTTCTTCAGAGACGTATTTCTCTTTCTTGAGCATACGCATGAACTTGACTAGGATCTTGCACTCAACTATTTTGTGATCACAAGAGTGAACCCAATGCGCTGTGTGAGCAATCTCGTGAGCTAAGTTCTCCAGGATTTCGATCTTGGTGTAAGGCCTGATTTTCTTCTTGACTTTAATGTGGGTGTGCATCCAGATACGATACTGGCCGTTGTCGCCGTCTTGAAAGATGGCTGCGTGAACTAGTTTACCTCGGGATTTCTTGATGTCCCACGCACCTAAACGTATGATCTTTTTTCTCTTCGGCAGCATAGAAACGCCTGTGTCGAGATACGGGATCAGCCATTCAAGCTTGGGGGAAACTCGGGCATCCATTCCCATGTAAACCTTCCTTGGTTAAGCTTCCTAATCTTCAAGATTACTTCGAGGGATAGATGGCAGTAAGTTTACCTTTTAACAATATATTCGACCTATTGGACCCAACAGCGCCCAGTGATGAGCCGTGGGCAGGGTACAACAAAGACGAAGTTTTCTTCCCTGAATTCCCGATCGCAGCGGATAGATGGGATAAGATCTACGACTATCGTTTATTAGTTGTTGACGCACGTACAAATACAGTCATCACACGTAAAGGTACTGGTACACCTAAAGGAATGTCTAATACAGACTTCAACTTCCATAACATCGGTACGGGCGAGAGTGCTTTAGTACAGGGTGCTTTAGAGCGTTGGGAGTATGTACTGCCCATTACTCCACAGATGTTACAAATTTCTCCTACATACGCAGTCTCTAATACGCCAACACTCAAAGGTGTGCTAGAAGAGCATGGTGGTATCAAGTATAAAACCATCAACGTGCGTATGTCTACGGGTGTATTCAAAGATAGAACCTCTCTAGATGCTCAAGCATCTACTACATTTCTACACGACTTCTTTGCTGACACTATTGAGCAAGCTGGAAGAGCACTAGACACATTTAATCGTTTCAAGTCAGCGTTAGCTGGACAGCACCCTAAGTCAGGCCAAGCTGTACAGTACAATCTAACAGAAGACAATCAACGCAGAACAGGTTATTATAAAGCGCTTCAATTAGAAGCGTTCATAGATCAGTACGTCATTGCTAAGAAAGATCCTAAGAACCGCCATTGGCGCTTAGTCTTTGACATGCCTAAGTTGAATCAGAGTTATGTAGTAACTCCTGTAGGCTTCAACCTCATGAAGAGTGTTGATAAGCCCACAGAACACAACATCAGCTTCCAGCTCCAAGCCTGGAGACGCATCGATTTAAATGCGTACGCTATAGATGCAGGAGATGTCACTCCTGCACTAAGATCGCCTAACTTCTTCTCTAGAGCCTTGCTAGCTATCAGTAGCGCACGTTCATTAGTGGCAGACGGGATGGATCTTTTAACTGCAGTTCGTGGTGATCTAACAAAACCACTAGAGGCATTGAGACAAGCTTCGTTATTAGTGAAAGACTTAGGCGGCTTTGTTGTAGCAGTAGCAGACCTTCCAGGTAATTTAAAGAAAGACTATGTAGATGGCATTCAAGATGCCTTATCAAATTTAGACAAAGCACGGACAGCCGGTAAGTTGCGCGATCGGGAGAGCGCTGCGGTATCTGCGTCCACAAGTATAAAGCAAGATCGTGAAGGTCAGCCGTTTAAGGCGTCGGCATCTCAGTCCGCCGCACTGAACCCTAACCTAGCTGCACTTAACAGTCAGCCCGATCGTTACTTCAATCTCCTGAACATTTTAACAGTGACTGAGCTAAATTTACCGGCCGACCGCACTCAAGCCGTCGACGACGAGGTAAATAGAGTTAGTAACAGTACGGTCGACACCATCCGGGGTTGGCGAGCAGACGTGGCAGACTTGAACGATGCCTTGGCCGATGGGCTAGGGGCGACAGGTGAGACTTACGCACGATTGTATGGTAGACCTCAATCAGAGGAACGCCCTACAGGATTAAGCCCAGAAGAAGCTGAGTTAGCATCAGCTCTTTTAGAAGTGATCCAAGTGTTAGACTCCCTCACGGCCAGGACCACGCTGGATAGCAACCGGAAAGATAGAGACCAATCAACAGAGACAGCTAATAGCAATCTGCCAGTGCCTCCGACATCTAAAGTGGAAGGAAACGGGAAGATGCTTGCTCCAGTGCCGTTCGGTCTGACTATAGAGCAGATCGCACGCAGGTACGTAGGAGATCCAGATAGGTGGCAAGAGATTGCTACTTTAAATGGATTACGATCCCCGTACATCGATGAAGAAGGGTTCACAATCCCATTGACATCGAACGCACAAGGAAGAGCCGTGAACGTCGCTACAGTGCCTAACTTGAATGTGGGTCAGAAGATCCAGATCAAGTCAAGTACTAAGCCAGCGATCACGAAACGCATCTTAGAGATCCGTCGTGCAGGCGAATCAGGCTACATTCTCATGCTAGACGGCCAAGCCAATCTAGATGGGTACAAGGCCAGTGAGGGTGCATTCATCTTCGCCCACTTGCCAGGTACAATAAGTAGCCAAGACATCATTTATGTGCCGACAGACGAACGTCCTGCTCCATCCGATGGGGTAGTATTGCCACTACTATATAGAGCACAGCCACTAGTCGAGATCAGCAAGATCGATCTTCTACTAGGGCCTACTAACGATGTAGCTCTCACTGCTGGCGGTGACTTCAGACTGGCAGCAGGCATGGCGAACTTACAACAAGCGTTCAAGCTCAAGTTAGATACAGTACGCGACACATTACTTAGATACCCAAGCTTCGGTAGTGGCCTAGAAGTAGGGATGAGCGATGCCGACCCAATGAGTTATCCAACGCAAGTAGTACGAGCTTTAGAAGACATGATCAAGGACGACCCAAGGTTCCCTGGCTTCAAGAGGGCCAATGTTACACTTTCCAACGGGGCGCTAAAACTCGATTTAGCTGTCCGAATTGCAGGCAGTTCAGGCATCTTACCTCTCAGCTATGTCCTCGAATAAATACGAAATTCGTAAATTTTTAGCTTGAGCTAAAAATTTTAGTTGCACTTCGTACTGTTGTGTGTTATAATGACATACAAGAGAGGTGCAACATGGCTACGCAAATCACAAGTAAACATTTCGAAATACTTAATGAATTCGTGCCGTACTTCAACAGTTTCTATGGCTTGAAGGGCATTTACTCTCATGGCCGTGACTATGAAGCCAAAGACATCTGCAAGGCTATGTGTGTATTGTTCATTCAGAAGCCTGATCACAAATTCGAAGGCGACACTGTTGACAGAGAAATGTTGAGAGACATCATGCTAACATCAGCAACAATGCTTAAACACTTTGAACAAAAGGCAGCATAATATGATGAATTTAGAAGATTTCAAGAAACAACTAATCAAAAGAAGTGCAGAGATAACTTCAGCTTTTCACATAGAAGACAGCACAGAAGATCAGTTCAACGAATACTTAGAGAAGTTCACTAAGGGCGCAGAGCTAGACTACATCATCGAGCAAGCGTTTGCTGACGCGTACGGCATATTTGTGTTGCACAAAGGCTATTGGGGCGGCGGCTCTATGACTTACGCTAACTCTAAGAATGACATTCAAGCATTTGTGCATGATGGCGATGGGGGCTTGCCAGAAGTTGGCGGGGCCTACACTATCAGCATCTACGACTTGAATGACGACAGCAATGAAGAGTTAGAGTGTCATGACGGCGAGAGTTTCGATCTAGACAGAGTCACTAAAGAAAGCGAAAATATGATTAACAAACAGTTAGATAGAAAAGATAACATCAAGGGCGTGTAGTATGGCTAAGTCAAAGATACAGCTAGTGTTTCACAACTGCCCAAGATGTGGTAAAAGTACATGTGGCACTAATCGCCCAATAAGTGGCTCGAGTGCATTGCACGCTAAGATGGCGGGCATTTGTGATTCGTGTGCTACGCCTGAAGAGAAGAAAGAGATTCTAGACAGTCAAGCACAGTCAATAATCAGTGCTGCAAACACTAAACAAGAATAGGCGTTTATGAAAGTAGAACTTAAATCGATCAACACGAACTTAAGAATGTCTGAAGAGACTATAGCTTTCACTGCTAACATCTACATAGATGGCAAGCTAGTAGGCTATGCTAAGAATCACGGCCATGGCGCGCCAACAGACTATGACTTCAAAGACATAGCTAACAGAAAGCCCTTTGAAGACTACATCGCTAGTTTGCCTACACGCAAGTGGCAGCATGACGGCAAAGACTACGAGACAAAGATAGATGGCGGCTCATACTTTGACGATCTCATTCAGAAGCATTTGAAAGAGAAGTCTGATGCCAAGCTCATCAAACAGCGTGAGAAGATAAAGAGTGACTACGCTAGTGCAGGCTTCCCAATTACTTTAGAGATCAATCTGCGTCACTCGATTTGTTGGGCTCCATGCAAAGAGTCAGACGTAAAAGAGACAATCAAAGTTCTAGCTGCTAAACATAAAGTAACTGAAGATCAAGTAAAGAGAGTATAACGTGAGCGAGACAGTAGGCCTTAAGAGGCGCGGCCACAAATGTGACTGCAATACATTAATGATGCTAAAAGTACTCAAGAGCGAGGGCGGCCATTACTTGGGTTACGCTTGTGGCGAGTGTGGACCCTATTCACGTGAGACATTCTATTACAAGAATAGAGAAGCTGCTCAAGCGGACCTGGACAAATTTAATGAAGGCAAAGAAATAGCGATGGAGAGAATTGTATGAGTAAAGAAGTAATTCACAAAGCTGTCATGCTATATCAAGGTTATGAATACATAAATGATCACAAAAGTCCATACGCTAAATGTGATAGTGCTACTGAGGGTAACAATGTTAGGCTACATTGGAAGAAAGTGACTTGTAAAGGCTGTCTTAAACACAAGCCTAAAAGAAAAGTATAACACAGGAGACAATATGAGCGAGAATAAAACACCCTATCTTATTCACTGTGTCAAAGATGAAGACTTCGGCTCTTGTGGAGCCAGTTCTTATCTGACGCAAGAGCAGTACGACAAGCAGATGTCTAACCCAGACAAGGGATGGGCATGCCCTAAGTGTGGCTGTCACCCATGTGACTTTGATGATGACAACTACGAGAAGATGAATGAGTTGGCTCAAAATGAAAATTAAAAAGACAATAATTAAGCACGGAGACAAGTATTATGATGGCAGCTTTGAGCTGACTCTGTCTGAAGTCTTAAAGAAAATAAGAAAAGAAAATGCTAAGGTTACAACAACAAATAACAGTAACGTGCCAAAAGACATAACTTACGATCTTCTTGATCAGTCAGCAGCTCGATGGCTAATGAGTTTTTAATGACAGAGCAGACAGACTACGAGAAATACAGAGGCAAGTGTTTCGAGTACTCGACTGAGTTGGTTAAACAAAATCCCACTTTTACCCTAGTCCGCGGCCACTACGACTGCCCAATCTGGGGCAAACAGCAACATTGGTGGTGCGTGGATCCAACAGGCAAAATACATGACCCAACAGTTAAGCAGTTCCCTAGTAACGGTTTAGGTGAGTACATTCCATTGCCTGACATTATACCCTGCATGGAGTGTGGCAAGATGACTCATATTGACGAAGGTCAAGGCGAGGGTAGCTATTTCCTATGCTCATCAGAGTGCTACGGCCGCATGGTGGGAGTGTTCGTTTCACCTAAAAAGCTACGATAACTTCGTTTCAGCAATGGCGGCGTGGGAAGCTGTGGTGACGGAATTGGTAGACGTGCTGGCTTGGGTGAAGACGTTCGGTCGCCCTATCTGGTGCCCTGTGATGGGGCTTGTGGATTCGAGTTCCACCCACTAAGAGACACGCGGTGTTGGTCATTGAGCAGAATCAGGTTTCGTCCCGGGCACTAGCAATAGTGTCGACATTATACAGGGACGGGTATTAACGGGTAGCTTCGACAAAGTCGTTGGGCGGGGTCCGTAGACTAGGTGACTGAGACTTAAACCGGAGACATCCCAGCTCACAGCTTTTAGCTGCGGCTCCAGTCGAAGGGAGACTTGCTCAGGTGAGAGTAGCGCCTCACCCATTGCTTTTATTTAGGAGAGAACATGAGTGTAGGCGGAAACGTTGTTCAGTTATACTATGACGAAATTACGCAGAAAGTGTGGGTCAACACTTACGACAGTGGTGAATATTGCTCAGTCCTTTTGGGTCCTGTGGCATTTACTAGAAACATTAAGATCGGTGACAAGTTGTGGTGGCAAGGCGGCATAGCTTATTGGTCACGCAAAGCCCCTGAAGGCGACACAACAGAGTGGAGCTTCACAGATGAGAAGCTACCCAAGATCGGCGGCAGCGGTGTTAGACATCCCCTAGGCGCTGAATACGAGCTCAAGCACGACTACAGTGTCACATTCAAGATATACAAGCAAGCATTAAAAGACATCAAAGATGTTCTAGACGGCGCTATACTAGGCAATGACGAGAAGATCAAACAGATCACGGCAGTCATTAAGCCACTGAAGAAAATATGAACAAGCAGCAAGCAAGAGGTGTCCAAGAGTCATTCTGGTACACTCCAAGAACAGACAAGTGGGAAATGATTGGTCGCAAGTACTACTATTGGCTGTTCAGGCTTTTAAACATGAAGCGCAAGACTCACAAGTATTGTAAGCACTGGGATATAAAACCAGGCGATGTATGCCCAGTATGCGACGACTTTGTAATAGGTTATTAGCTTAACATTTTCCTTTTAGGATTTTATGAATACAACTAGAGAAGAGAACAAACGTAAGAAAGCTGAAGCAGCAGAGATTGAGCGTGTAGCAATGCTCTTAGAGCGTGCTAGAGAAGACGCTATGAGGTACGTTAACAGCGAGATCAACCGTGAGTTTGAAGTAGGTCAAGATGTGTTTCCAATCAGGGCCAACTGGTACCGTTGTAAGATAGAAGAAGCAGACAAGTTCTATGGCGTTTATCTCATAAGCTATCAAATCAAAGAAAAAGGTACATACAAAGATAACAAGACGTGGGTTTCCTGGCGTGACATTACTAGCAAATCTGTTGACAACACTGAAAATTTGTGTGCAGAAGCTAGAGCAAAGATGCAAAATGACGTTCAGTTCTATAACGGCAGCATTAGTACATTGTTAAACAAGCTGTACTTCTTTGGCGTCAATATGACTCCAGACTACCAACGAGGCTTAGTTTGGTTATTAGAAGACAAAGAAGCATTGATCGACTCTATATTCAAAGGCATCGAGATCGGCAAGTTTGCTTTCGTGCGCTTAGACTTTAAAGAGAATAGTCCATGCTATGAGGTTCTAGACGGCAAGCAACGTATGAACGCATTACAGCAATTCTACGAAGACAAGTTTACATATAAAGGCAAAAAGTTCTCTGACCTTTCTCCTTTAGACAGACATCACTTCTTAGAGTACACAATAGCCATTGGCGAATCTAGGGGTGAGATGTCAAAGGCCCAGAAGTACGAGTACTTCCTAAGACTCAACACGAGAGGGCGCGAGCAAGAAGTTGAGCACATCGACTACGTGAGAGGTTTGCTCCTCAAAGAAACTAAATGAAGAAATTACACAATATAAGACTATTTCTGATCCGTCTTCTCTTGATCTCACCTGAAAAGAAAGAGATCGCAGACATGGTGAATAAGCTGTACGACGACGTATGGCCCAAGCACAAACATTACGAAGCCCAAACTAGGAAACAGTACGAATTAGCATTAATCAAAGCTAAATTCAGGAGTTAACATGACTGGTTGGTATTACCTACACGAGAACAAAGAGCTCATCTATAAGAGTGATCGAAATGCGTGCTTCGACATTCGTGAAAGCGATTTAGCCATTGGACTGTGGCCTATGGATCCAAGTAACAGAGAGCATGCCTGGAACATCTTAGTCGAGGCAGGAGCTGCTGGAGCGAGACCAAGCCGCATCACTGAACTAGCAGCTAAGTGGAATTGCGACAATCAAGACGCAGTTGTCTATGCTGAGCGTGTAGGCTGTAGATTGTTGAAGGATGGCGACATGTACCACGCTACCAGGACCGACTACGATAATCCGATGGAGTCTGCTGAGGGATGGGGCGAGACATCTTTAGCTGCCATGATAGAGTTGTGCAAGGCCCTAGGCTACAAGCCATCTAAGATGTGGGGCACAGATTTTAAAACACTACTGAAGAGTTAAAATGAATACAAGACCAGAGCATACAGTCAATTCCCCAAACCTCACGGCGCTAAACAAGCGCGAGTATTTCGCTGCTCAAGCATTGAATGGGTTAGCTAGTTGTTGGGCTACTCACGTAAAACCTAATGATGAAGTGTACAAAGAGACAGCAGAAATCGCAGTCAAGTTAGCTGATTCATTGATAGAAGAACTGAATAAGAAAACAACGGCGTCATAGTTAAGTTGGATATAACGGGGCTTTCCTAAAGCTCTGTCACTGGTTCGAGTCCGGTTGATGCCGCCATAAAGGAAAGACACATGTTTATTTTGTACATGAACGACATGAGATCGTCGAAGTTCGAGCAACTTCAGCCTGTCTTACAAGCACCCACTAAAGAGGAAATCGTCACGTTCTTAGAAGAACAGACAGTCGAGGTCTATACTGAACCTCGCGGCGACGGATTCTGGGGCAAGTCTTTCAAGAAAGGCGGGCCGTTGGAATGGTACAACAAACCATATAACCCCGACAACCAGATTTCCGAGTTGACACTGCCTACGGTTAGTTACTTGAGGTCATTATGAAATTATACAGAGCGTGTGACTGTTATGCCAAGTACTGCAAGCACAATCCAGCAGACTACAGCAAGCTAAAAATACGTGACATCGTCAAAGCTACAGATAACGGCCATCCCTTGAGATGTGGTAGTGGAACTTACGACAATGCTGTCGTTATCAGTGTTAACCCGTTGGTCATGGTTTCCCCAAGCGGCGACATGAGATGGAGTCATTTCTATGGACCATTGGATAGAGTTGGGGTAAAGGCAAGTTACTTCACGTTCCTTAAGTTGAAGTACAAGAGAGGCAAAAAATGAACGATGAAAACATAAAAAGACTTAAAGATCAATTCGAAGAAGCTGTTTCTAATAACAAAGAGCCATACAAGACGCCAATCATAGAGAATCCAGTGTATGTCCAAGACGAACGTTTTCCCAAAGTTGTAGAGAACGACTACGGCATCAGGCCTGCAGGAAAGCCGGACGAGTGCTTTTACTGTCACTCTAAGGTGGGCGAGCATCATAAGAACGATTGCGTTGTAGTCACTAAGAAAGTCAAGGTTAAGTTTGAGATAGAGCTCGAGCTAGATGAACCTCATTACTGGGGTAAAGATAACATCGAGTTCAGGTACAACGAGGGCAGCTGGTGCTCTAACAACTTTCTTCACTTGTTAGAAGAAGCTAAGCAAGAACATTGTCTATGCGGTAAGTTAAAAGCTACATACGTTAAAGTTGTCGACGAAACGCCAAGAGTAAAAGAAAGATAAATCATCGAGGTCAGTCATGAATGAATACATGTTGTTACAGAAATTTGAGAGAGCTAGAAGCAAGACTAAGATCAAGATCTTACGTCAAGCATTAAGCCTGATGAGTTCTTCTAACACTAGATCAGAGAGCAGAAGGATCGCTGAAGCTACTGCTGATCACTACAACGTAAAGATCAAATAGCCTGTCCCAACACAATTTGCTAAACCCTAAAAACTAAACATAAATCAAAAATTTCATTTGCATTTCGTACACTTTCATGCTAAAATAGCTATTGGGGGGTGTACTATGGCGACCTTTGAAATTCCTGCTATTAATTTCAGTAACTTCGAGAAGGACTTTATCAAACTTCAGAAGAAGGGTGCCAAGCTCGGCGTGACGGTTCAGTACACTGTCACAGGCTCTGTCGAGAAGCCCGTGCCAGGCAAAGATGAGAAGATGACTTATGCTGTTGTCGAAGTCAGTGGCGATCGCCCAAAGATAAACGGCTACGAGTTTGTGGCCACTATCGAGCATACAGAGCACGGCAATATTGTAGGCTGCTCTGGGGCCGAGCACGCAGTCAAAGTTACAGAAGAGCTACGTTTCTGCGAGAGCCATTGTGCTCACTGCAAGACTAAGAGATACAGAAAGTACACTTATGCATTGTTAAAAGAGGGCACTGAAGAGTACATCATAGTCGGCAAGCAATGCCTGAGAGATTTCTTGGGCCACATCGACCCAAAAATGTTAGCTAACATTCATACATGGCTCAAGACATTCGAAGAGAGCAAAGACTACGGCGACATTAAAATGTGGGGCGGCAATGCAGAAAATTGGTTCGTGCAAGATTACTTAGTCACTGTGGCCCAACTGACAATCAATCATGGCTTTGTGACAGGCAAGCAAGCCCAGATTCTAGATAAAGCAACTACAGCTGACTTAGCCGCTAACATCATGAACTCATCAAATAAGATCAAACTAGAGATCACAGAGCAAGCTAAAGACTTAGCTGCTAGAGCTTACGAGTGGGCATTCAACTTACAAGCTAAGACAGCGTTTGAGCAGAACATGTACATCTATGCTAGAAAGCATACTATGTACGCTTCAGGCAGTGGCGTGATTGCCTACATCGTGCCTGCGTACTTGAAGAGTGTGGGCCAAGACGTAGAGGCCAAGGCTGAAGAGAAAGCGCCCAAGAAGCCGTCAGAGTTTCAGGGCATTGTAGGCCAACGCAAGAATTTTAAGGGCCTGAGAGTCAAGAAAGCTATTAGCCTAGAATCGATGTACGATCAAACGCTTTACATACTAGAAGACAGTGACGGCAATGCGTTCAAGTGGATCAAGAGTAATGGCGGCCTAGACCCAGAGGCTGAGCTAGAGATCACAGCCACAGTCAAAGCGCACGACACGTACAAAGATCGTCAAAGCAATGAGACAAGACAAACAGTCATAACTCGCGGCAAAGTTCACTAGTCTACGATACTGCCTCCTTAAATGGGGGACAACATGCAAACAACACAAGATCCGTGCTCAACTGATTACAAACCTAAACTAGTACAGGGCAATCCGTCATGGGAAGCTGTACAAGAGCTAGCGCTCAGATTCGAACTTTTGTCAGAGATGGCGCCCGGTGTTAAAGTAGATATGGGAGAGAGTCAGGTTCAGATCATTGAGCAAGATCCCAACTTGTGCGGTACAACCGCTTGTCACGCAGGCTGGTACGCTCTTTTAGTTCACAACAACGATTTTAAGACTAACTACAAAGAAGGTAAGAAGTTCATCGCTAAACATTTAGGGTTTGATGGTGAAGACAGCTTAATCATTTGGGCCAAAAAGAATCCAGAAATTTGGGGTAATGATGACGGTGCGGATATGTTCTACGGTGAAGAGGCCTTTGGCTTGCAAGATGTCAACCCAACACTTAAGCTTATCTCAGAACACTGGATGGCTGTATCTAAGCGTCTGTTTGATATCCAGGTACCTGCATGAACACAACACAAGAACAACCATACAAGCAAGGCGAGACACGCTCAGAGTACCGCTATATTGTAGTATTAGGCTTCAAGACTGAAGAAGAAGCAGAACGCTACTACAAGAAGAGCAGTTACACACGCATTGAAGGTTGCATCATGGCGACCAGAGAGATTAGTTCCACTAAAGAGCACGCTGACATGTTGAAGGACATGAAGTGGCTGGCATCAGCCCCGATACCGTCCAATGAAGATGAAGGTGAGCAAGCAGGTGAGGAATTTAGCCGTATCTGGAACAAGTACACACTAGAAAAAGTCGAACCCATTATTACAACATTAAACAAGATCATCATAGACGAGATCGAGGAAATCAAATCATGAAACTTTTAGAGAGAGCGATCGCCTTCGCAGCATTGGCCCACAACACTAGAACTAAAGACAAGAAGCCACAACTCTATGATGGTGTTAGTTATCTGAACCACTTAAGCGCTGTAGCAGATAACGTCGAGAAGTTCTTGCCTACCAACTACGATCCAAAACGCCTAGAGCAATTGAAGTCAGCGGCTTGGCTCCACGACACGATCGAGGACACAGATGTCTCTTATGAGGAACTGACTCTCATATTCGGCAAGTTCATCGCAGACTTAGTGTTCGCTGTCACTAATGAAGGTAGCTACACACGAGCAGAGCAACTAGAAGCAGTATACGGGAAGATCCAAGCCAACAGAGATGCCCTCGTCATCAAGTTAGCTGACCGCATTGCTAACACAGAAGCTAGCGTCAAGCTACACTTTACAAAACCTGGCTCTAAGAACTACATGGGCAAATACATAGAAGAGTACCCACGTTTCAAAGGAGCTATGTGGGGATGGTCTCAGTACATGAATGAGCTTAAGCCATTCTGGGAACACTTAGACAACCTGACTAATAAGCCGCAGTACGCGTTCAAGTACGTTCTGAAAGAGAACGTGACATGGGATAATGTAGGTGTGGAGGTAAAAGATGCAAAGAAATAACAAAGTACACGAGTTCCCAGTAGGCTTCTTCCTGATGCTATTATTAGCGGCAAGCTTACTAGGTGTCACGTTCATGTCAACTAGAAGCATCAAACCTAAGACTAAGTGTACGTGCGTGGTGACGCCGTGAGGTTAAAGGGCTACGAGTTCCCAGACGCTATTTGGCAAGAGCTGCTATTAACTTTTGGTCCTAATGTCGACATTAACGACGTCATTGTGTGGCTACTAAAGAGAGAAGTGAAACGTATGGATATTCAAGTTACAAACAAGCTACAGTTTAATAATGGCGAAACGATCAAGATCGAAGACTTTATTCAAGCTCATAAACTGAGACAGAAAATTAATAGTGTACCATTGAGTGAGCTCAAACTAGAGTTCGAAGGTAAAATCGTTCCTACTGACGCTCATTGCATTAAACAGTGGGAGCTAACCGGACTAAACAACTGGGATTATATGTGCTGCTACTTACCATCTTTTATAGAAGATGTTGAGGTAAAGCCGACAGAGCCAGTTAAATACGAATCAAAACTCAATCCTCGCCCTCAGAGCTTTTCTCAAATGTTAGAAGAGCTTGAATGTCTTCTAGTCTGTGGGGCCATCGCTGACCCTCACGAGATCATTGGCAATGCTCTCAAGTCTATAGAGGATTTTAGATCATCGACTATAACAGAAGATACAGTAGACGCAAAACGCTGGCGTGCATTGCTCAAAAGTGAAAGACTTAGACTGTTGGGCACTGCAGGCTTTGGGAATGAAGATGATTACAGACACTTTGGTATGGAGTTCTGGACAGTGTATCCTGACCGCCCAACGCTAGAGAATAGTAACCAAAGAGGCATAGAAGTCTTGACCAATTACGTCGACGCAATAATTAAGAGAAAAACATGATAAAGAACCCGAACTTCAAAGCTCCCAAGTATAAAGACCCGAAGATCTACAGCACGTTGGCTAGAAAGTACTTTGATGATCATGACAAGTTCATGCGTGTAGCTCAACTAGATCCCAAGATCAATTGGGAGAATGACAGTGATAAGCTGCCATGGGCCACGTCAGATGACCCAGAGTATCAGCACTACCACGGCTACGGGACCATGGAGAAGGGTTGGGAGATCAGACAGCCCGAAGTCGATGAGCTAAAGCGTAAGATCAGTTCGTTAGAGGCGCAGCTGAAGAAGGATCAGGGTTTATTAGACGATCTGTTACTGTCTCAGGAGCACGCAGAATGGTGTGCACAAAAGCTAAACGCTACTACTGTATGTTCGTGTATGGATCGATTCTATTACAACATTCCTAACTTGCTCGGTGTCATCAAAGACAGCGTGCCTAAGCGTAAAGAGACGGGTTATCCACTTGAAGAGAAGGAAGAGGAAATTCAGTGGGTCGAGCTGACTAAAGAAGAGTTCGATGCTAAGATAAAAGAGCAAAAGTACATCGTAAAACATGATGTCATGATCTGCGAGCCCTCTATCACGTTTTACTGGAATAAGAAGAACGAGGGAGAGGATTGGTCGTTCGGCCAGCACGCATTTGCTAAGCGTGTCAATGACTACGTCATCGATAGAAAGCTCAATACTTGCACTAACGCACCTAAATACTATTTAAGAGGTTAATATGAAACAGTTCATCGCAGTCATCATGAGTAAAGAGTTGGGCGAAGATCACCACTCAGTTCTCGTACCTGAACTAGGTACAGCGACTCAAGGTAAAGACTATAACGACTGTATAGAAATGACTCAAGCATTGATGTTTGATTTATACGAAGTCGAAGTTACTGTCGAGTTCTACCAGGACGATCAACACTTGGCCATCACTGCTAAGAATATTGAAGATCACTGTAAGCTGTGTGAGATCGCTCTAGTCAATAGAACTGATCAATTGCAGTCTGTACGCGACCTCATGGAAAATGACAAGAGCAGCGACGCATACGATTACGTATGTGATGCCCTGATCGAACTATGAAAGTCTTATTCCTAGACATTGACGGAGTCATCAACACTGTAGGAGCTGAATTAGGCTTTAAGTATTGCCTGAACAAAACAAGAGATAAGCTTAAAAGGCTAGATAGTCAAGCGGATTTCTTCGATCCTGCGTGTCTGTACTACTTAAGAGAAATTGTCGTCAAGACTGGTTGCAGGATCGTTGTGAGCAGCACATGGAGACAGGGCGCAGAGCTAAACGAGATGAAGTCTTGGTTTAAGTGTACTGAGATAGCTGACGCCATCATAGACAAGACACCGGTGTTCTACTCGACGACTCACCCTCATTTAGTTGATGGAAGGGGCAGAGTTCAACGTGGTGAAGAGATCAGGGATTGGCTAAAGCGTCACCCAGAAGTCACTCACTACGCTGTGTTAGATGACGACAGTGACATGGACGTAGTCTACGAGAACTACTTCCAGACCGACAGCTATGATGGCCTCAAGCGTAAGACGTGCTACCAAGTCATCAATCACCTGAACAGCAAAAACGTTTTAAAACACTACCGCATGGACGTAGCTCTGGCCGAGTTCTTGGATGAGTTAGCTACGTGCTATGGCACGTACCCAGCCTTCGAAGTCAACAAGACTGCGATCATCAACCTGACTAAGCAGCTAGCCGACCAGTACAATTCGAAGTAAGAGCTGCGATACCATCAAACAAATGTAACTTTTGCCCTAAGGGCCGGAGGTGATCGTGAAGAAGTTTTTGGTCGGTGCTATCCTATTTGCTATCGGGCTCATCGCTCTGGCAGTCTCGTACATCAGTACTCAACTACAAACGGCGGTAATATGAAAGAAAATAGAAGTGTATTTGCTAAGATGTTACTACTAGACCCTGTCAGATTCTATGATGGGAATTTTTACATCATGCAGCGAGTGATCAGACACAAAGATGAGGCGTCTCGCATGTGGACTGAATCGATCGAGTACGTTCAGATGGGCAAACCTGATGACATCTATTCACGAATCATCAACACTGAGTTCATGACTAAGTACAAACGAGCAGTGGTGAACAAGCCGATTTTAGATGACGCTCTAGAGAACGAAACGATCAAGAACTTGGGCATCGATGATGCATTCAAGGAAGATAAGTCTAGAGCTAAGAGGCCACATAATGCCGGCATCATGAAACTGGGTTCAAAGCCGAGTGCTGAAGATTTTATAGATGTAAATGTCACGCATGAAGCATCTATTGGCGGTTATACATTGGGACGTCATCTTGCAGGTAAAGTTTCAGACGGCTACAAATATTGGTTGACTCGCTACGATCATGAATTGATCAATGCAATAGTTTTAGAACCAGGAAAGTATATCTTCAAAGACTTAGTTGAGGGCATTGAAGAAGCGCACTTTGAGTTAAAAGAAAAATCAGTCTTCCAGACATGGGGACAAATTCATAAATTATTAAAGAAGGAAACAGAGATGAAAGAATTGAAAGATGAACAAGAATTAGCCGAAGCACTCAAATCAGACAAGATCGTAGTCTTGAAGTTCTGGGCTGAATGGTGTGGACCGTGCAAGGCATATAAAACACCAATGAACGAATTGGCCATCGAGAACGCTGACAAGACAGAGTTCTTCGCCATCAACGTGGACAACTTCGGTGATGCTGCCCAGAAGTACGGGATCCGTGGCATCCCTACAGTTTTGTTCTTGAAGAATAGCGAGGTCAAAGCTCAGTTGATCGGCAACAAGGCTAAAGACGAAGTTCAGCAAACACTGAATGGCTTACTGTGAGAGAGTTCTTCGTCAGCAAGTATCCATTGATTGGCGTCGCATTCATGTGGGCCTGGATGTCGTTGCTGTACTGTTTGCAGTATGATCACAGGTATAAACAAGAGTACAAAATCAAAGATGTTCTTGTCATAATCCTGGTCTTCCCCATGAACACGTTCATGAAACTAGCGGAAGTTACTAGTGACGGACTAAGTAGGTTAGGCAAGACTAAGATAATGAACATTACAGTTTATAGAAGGAAGTTACCATGGCAGAAGTAAAGAAGTACGTAGTTGTTACAGAAAGCGCTGAAGGCAAGATCGAGCTAAAACGTTTTCTGACAGAAGACGAAGTCCACGCTCATCAAGCTATTCATAGAATCGCAGGTAGCACAGTACATTTAGCTGGCAAGCTAGCTGAAGAGTACGTGTATGAAGAGCCTAAAGTGGTTAGTGTGTCAGAGATCCAGACGTGCAAGCGTCGTATGACTGAAGCGGGCCCTTGGGAACGTAAAGAAGACATGGACCGTTGGGAGAAACGTGGTGATGACCGAGTATGCAGTTTCTGTGGCTCTATCCACCCAGATGATCTTTTAGTCATCGCTAACCAGATCATAGAAGGCAAAGATGAATCAGTTAACACACGTCTAGAAATGACTGACAAAGGCTACAAGCTATATGTCCGTCGTGAACACATTAAAAACGCTTCAGAAGGCGCAATCAAGTTTTACACTCAACACCAGCCAGATGACCATCGTTGGTTAGAGGTTGTCAACAACGCCATCATGATCAGCAACAAGAAATTGAATGCTATGTTTACTAAGGGAGAGACCCATTGAATATTGACATCAAAGAGTTCATTAAAGTAGTTTATAAAGACGACAGTTTCATTATAGTCCATAAAATAGAAGCGGACAGTCGCTGTGTAGGCAAGAACTATTTGAAGACAGAAGCTCCTACAGCTCAAGAGTTCGAGAGGTTCTTAGATTCGATTCGTGAGAACATGATCACGAGCGTCAACGGAGTAGGGCCAAGGCCAGAGTTAGAACCAGGTAAGCTGTTAGGCGATGGTGGATTAGAGATGGGTGCTGCTCACATCAAGTTTAACACCGAATCAGGCTTCAAGCGCGGCATGCCTGCTAAGCTGTTAGCGTTGGCACTATTGAACTTACCGGAAGACACACTCATCACAGGTGTCGAGACGTATAAGTCCATGACTAGTCCCAATGAGGGTAGCCACTTCAGAATCAATCTGATCAGCACGTACTTCAATGACAAGAATGAAGACATCACGCCAATCTACAATCGCACAGTGAGTTGGTGTAAAAGCCAGTTCGGCAAAGTATTACGCGGTTTCGACAGCTATAACAGCACTGACTTCTTACGTGCACTATCCAAGGAAGACGCATGAAATGTTGGTGGATCTTCTTTCATACATGGTCTAAGTGGAATGAGCCGATTCAAACTGGGTGGACCAATGCTTTAGGCATGGAAGGTAGCATGTTCATCCAGACCAGGATCTGCACTTGTTGCAATAGGAAGAAGTGGAGACGGTTGTGAGGTTAGCTTATATGTTTACAGCTATGTGGGTCATTGCAGCATTGCTGTTTGCTAGTGTTGCGCCACAGTATGTGTGGGTGTTTGTCGGGGCCCTGATATACAACAATCACAGAATGACAGTTGACTTTTTAACCAAAGGAAATGAACATGGACAAGGATCTAGAAAAGGCTTTAAGCTCTACGGAATTGACGGAGGCAGAGTTAGTCGACGCCGTAAAACGTAATCAATTAAGTTTTGGTGGTGCACTCAAGATTGAAGATCTATACAGTCAATATGAACATGCAATGACTTTTGAGTTGAAGCGTGGGCTCTGTGATGAGTACGACAAGACATACATTCCTTTAACGTATGATAGTAACCATGACGCCGAACCATTGATGGCAGTGAGTTTATATGCCAGCTCTAAGAATGGCAACGATCCAGCTGCAGCTGTTCTTTTAAAGTTAGAGTCACTTGCTATTGATGGCAAAATCAAGGGCAGACTTGGTCCTGGTTTGTTTTCTTTAGACATTACCGAAGGGAAGATAGTCGTTTCTTGCATTATGGTAGAGCCTCAAACATACATGCAATTATTTAACTCAGGCATCGATCTAGATGCAGAGTACGGCTATACGGACGAAACATGAAAGTCGGCGACAAATTCTATAAAGCATACATTAGTCCCAAACATAAAAAGATCTGTCTCGAAACAGTGGAGATCATCGAAGTCGAAAAGACGATCTTTGACACTACGTACGTGAAGGTGTTTACTGGCAAAAATCGATTGCAGTCTGTTCACCATAAGTTCAATGTAATCAGATTCAACAAGACGTATTCGCCTACAGAGCAAGCTGCATTCACTAGACTGAGCGAAAAGGTTAAGAGACAGCTAAGTACGGCCGAGAAGCAGTACAACTTGGTTAAGAACAGGCATAAAGACTTGATGACAGCTATTGAACTAAAAACTTACAAGAAGACAGGGATCGACAATGAAAGAGTGGATCAAAGTAGGATCTAGTGCATTCTGCGCTTACGTGGACAAGAGTGATGGCTATCAGACTACTGTAGAACAATTTAAGATCAAGAGCATATCTAAACAGTTCGTCATACTGGAAAACTCAGGTATGTCAGTCGAGTTCAGAGAACGTTTTGGCCATGAACAATTTGAGCAAATGTTCTCGCAAAACATTAACGAAGCTTTAGACAATCTGACATCATTGCTAGAGGCTAGAAAGCAAGAGTGTCGACGTGAAGAGCGTCGTCTCATTGATCAGATCAATTTAGTTATTACTGACCAGAATGATAAAAGCTACATGCACATCACTGTAGGCAAAAAGAAGAAGTTCACACTATGAATTTAGATAAAGGACAGAGACACTGGGTCGCTTTCTACCATGATGACACGATCATGACTGAGAACGTACGGATCACTGAATCAAATGTGAACGAAGTGTTGCTAGACACGATCATTGCTAAGACTTCAGGCGGTACAGTGTGTAACCTCAATAAGACTGAAGCCTTGACATACTTCGCTGAGACTGAAGAACAGGCGTCTGAGAAGTTGATTGAGCGCTATAAGCTCAAGATAAAAGAGTTCGATCAAGAATGGGTAAAGAAAGAACTTATTATAATTGAACAGATGCACAAGGACACATTCAAAAAGGACTAGACATGAAACTGACCACCCACGACAAGGCTTGGGCCGCGTTCATCTTAGATGGCGACCTCGTCAGCAACTTAGTCACTATTACATTGCACATTGGCGGTAAGTACTACTTCGACAAAGATGTCAGCAGCCCCAAAGAGTTTAGCCAAGCGTCCAAAGAAATGCCATGCGAGTTAGCTCGTTACTACCTGGCCGATACTGAGTACGAAGCGCAAGTCAAATTGATTGAGCGCATCAAGTTCAGAGCGTCGAAAGCTCAGGCTATGATAGAGCGTTGTGATAGAGAGCTAGGGATAGTTGAGGCTACACAATTTTACGAGAACAGAGGTTAACATGAAATACTACTTAGAAGACAAACTGATCCCTCACGCAGAGCTCAAAGATGAACGCATGATCGGCGGCATCGTATTGGGTGATGCTTTAGAGCTCATACAATCTATCAATGAACCGTCACTAGCAAGCCACGAGATCAGGAATTTAGTAACAGACTTCCTAAGTCGAAATGACATCGAGACGGCAGAGCAGCACGCTAAGAACACTAAGAGGATTCTCAAGGAGACTTGGGCACCTTACGCTTGTAGCCACTGTGGCTCTATGATCATGAAGTATGTAGCTGCAGTCAAGAACAGCACGCACGTATTCTGCGACAAAGACTGTATGAACAGTTTTAAGAGTAAGTAATGTTGAACGACATGGTAAACTTCTTACAGTTCTTCAAGATCAATGGGGTCGGATTCAAAGAGAGCAAAGATGGTAATAAGACTGTACTCGACATTCAGATCGGTGTAGAGAAGACGAAGATGTGTATATGGGATAACCTAGAAAACGACGAGAAGATATTCGCGATTCAGAACATGGCTACTCTCTTGATAAGTGGCAAGGTTGTCCCGAGAGATTACAGTAAAAGAAATAAGCCAGTCGTGACACCTCAATTAGAGATTCTCAAGGGCCGAGCGAGGTTCGAGTGAACTTAGCAGACGCTACACGTGTACGCTATCTAAGGACCAAGAGCTGGCTTCTAACAGATTGGGAGCTCAAGTTAGTCCAAGAGCTTTTCTGGAACAATTGGCACGGCCTCAAATACACGTTCACAGATAAGCAAAGAGACAAGGTCCATGAGGTGTATGATAAGATCAGGTTCAAGGAGAATTTATGATCAAGATGGGAAGAAAACCCGGTATCCAAATGTGCAGTTCAGACAGTCATTATGGAGGAAAGCCTTGGGTACAGTATAGCTCAGTCGGTTACGTGATCGTTAGCTTAGAGCAGTGGATGAAGATCCACGAGTTCCAGTCTTTTCCTTTGCCTCAACCAGGCGATTTAGAAAATTTAAGCCCAGAAGATAAGCCGTTAGAAATGGCGCTCAGAGATGTTATGCAAGGTACGTATGCACAAAGGATGCAGAAATGCTTCGAGCGTGTGGGAGCGACTGGCCAAATGATGCAGTATAACTTCATGACACCAAAACTAGACTCGTATGTTAGAGAAGTGGTTCTATTCCAGTCTAATTATACTCATCCAGACAGATCATTCTATCCATGGACGTGGGTTGATTGCTACATCAAATATCCATTCTTCAAAGTGATTGCTTACTTAGCTAATTTAGGAGCTGAAGCGTGAGTATAGAGTACGACAAGCGCGAATTCGAGAGAGTATTCAGTCTGCCTCGTGGCTTCTTAGATGACAGGAAGAACTTGCTATTGCCAGAGACATGTGCACTATTTAAATTAGTTGAGAAGATGCCTTGGCTTGTTGAGGTCGTAGATAGCGGCTATGACCCAGTAGTAGCTGAATTAGTACTTCAACGCGAAATCATTAATCACAAGATCAGACAGGCTAAACGATGAATAAGAAGAAAGAAGAGTTGCAATCAGAGAGGGACTGGAATTTCGTAGGCGACGGCATCTACCAACATACCAGAACACTCAAATATACATTCTCCAATGAAGCAGAACAGTTTGAGGGCGAGTATGATACGTTAGAAGAGACTGAAGAAGCACGTAAAAAGTACGGTGAATTTTTAGATAAGGGTATTGTATGAACAAACAGAAACTATACAGCCCAGACAAATTAGGTCAGCATCATACATGGCTAGACTGCAGTGGTTTTGAGAAGCTGAATCAGAAGCCCAAGACTTTAGCTTACGATGTGAGCCGAGGAGAAGATGGCCTCTTCTACTTCTGGGACTTTGAAGGCAAGGGCCCTCACGGTCCATTCTTCACATTCAAGAAAGCTCACAATGCTATGATGGCCCAAGGCTGTTTTGATCACGACATCAACTGTTGGATTAAGTCTTGGTTCTTCCCATGGAAACTGCTAGGCAGAGTCGAATCAACTGTCTTTGGCAACAAACAGATCAATTACATGTACGAATGTAAGTGCTGTGGTATGCCTAAGACTGATACATTTGATGGGTTAGCGGTTACAACTTATTACGGCAATGAATTAGACTAAGGAATACAAATGAAGACACATTACATGCTAGACATCGAGGCTACAGGCACTAACTTTAAGAAGGACAAGATCCTTGAAGTGGCTTTAGTTGAACTCAGATACCAATACCCTTTCTGGAGCTGGACAGGCAACATCTACAACTCTAAGATACACTATCCTGGTCAGCCAGAGACGATCTTCGCTAAAGAGAAAATGGCAGAGCTGTATAAGAAGTGTAATGAGCTTCCACCGTCCAGGAACTACGACTGTGTCTCTAAAGAGATGAAAGCGTATCTGCACGCTAAGAACAGTGATCCTAAAATGATCATGGGACTTAATGCTTCTACGTACGACGTGCCATTCATATTCGAAGCTGGTTTACTTTCACCTGCTAGTCATGTAGATGATGGTACAGGCAAAGAAAAATTAGTAGGTGATGTTCACTACCGCATTTTTGAGATGACCGGTGCTATCAATTTAATCGAGTGCACTACAGGCTTCTCTAAGGACACGATTAAGAATATAGCTTTAGAGATCAATCCTATGAAGCTAGAGCAGCCGAAGGGCAAAGAACATGACGCATTGTTCGACTGCTACAAACAAGTTAACCTGATGAACGGCTTAATTGAGCTATCTAGACGCGGCTACCGTGTATGATAATCGCAGTAGACTTTGATGGCACTGTCGTCACGCACGAGTATCCTGACATAGGTGCACATATCCCAGGAGCTTTCGAAACTCTTAGGGAGCTGACAGCTCTAGGTCACAAGATCCTCCTCTGGACCATGAGAAGTGGCAAAGAGTTAGACGACGCCCGCAAACTGTTTGCCCAGCAAGGTGTGGATCTGTGGGGAGCTAACAGTAACCCAGAGCAACACTCGTGGACTAGTTCTCCAAAGCAGTACGCCCATATTTACATTGACGATGCAGCATTAGGTTGTCCCTTGATGCGCGGTCAACACTTGCGGCCCATGGTCGATTGGGTGAAGGTCAGGATATTGTTACGGGAGAAAGGGATCAACCTAAGGTCGTACGATACTCTTCCACAGAGGGTCAAATAATGAAACCAAGTCACATGGCTATCTTAGCCGCAATCAGTACGATGCAATTTAAAATGGAAGACAAAGAGCTCATGAAGCTTTTAGTCATCCACTACGCAGGGTCTGAGAAGGCTGAGCTGACACCACAACACATGTTTAAGATGGGTGCAGACTTCGGTGAAGATCCAATGGAGTGTTTGAATTGGGTGTTCACTAACAGTTTACCGTTCAAACATTTCGAGCGAGCTAAAGTTATCCTCAACATCCAAGATCAGGTGGTGGCGTCATGAGCAGTTACTGGGTAGAGATCAAGATCACTGAGCCGGATGGCACTGTTCACTCGCAAGCATTCAGCGCTAGGGCTCAGCACGCAGAGCAAATGATGACTGTCATGGTTGACAAGAAAGGCTTGCTCATGTATTACGTCGATAGATGTCGTGAGAAGATATTGAACCACATCACTAAGATCCCAGGTA
>Ga0172380_10002765_pt1 | contig 26006 bp, 35 predicted proteins | sample Leawe162metaG_FD_119747 | JGI IMG/M metagenome (GOLD analysis project Ga0172380, IMG submission 119747) | Leachate microbial communities from a municipal landfill in Southern Ontario, Canada - Leachate well 162 metaG | ecosystem: Engineered > Solid waste > Landfill > Unclassified | place...
CATTGGCATAGATAATCTCTCTACAATGGACATTGGATCGCTCTAACCCGTTGATGAATGGTTGTGATGCTGATCTCTCTGCTCTCTCTACCCCTACGTGAGGTCTCTCTCTAAACATATCTATGTAGATATATGCTCATAGACAGAGGGCTAGCCCATCCCCAGCGAGGGGCAGGGCTGCTCCTGATGAATCTGTGTTGTATGCAGATTCGGAATCTGATAGCTCCCCTGCATGAGCAAGAGCCAGACGAATCTCTCCCTACCCATCAGCACCATTGAGGCCATGCGCGAGCGAGCGGGGAGGGTGGGGGTAAGCGTCTCCGACCTCTCTGACCTCTTCATGCGCAGGGGGCTCGACACGGTGAGCGACGAGGCGTTGCTGAAGTGGGCCAAGGGCCTACAGAACCGCATGGGGCGCCTTGCGGGGGCGATGACGAAGAACGAGCGTGTAGTGATCGCTGCTCTGGAGGCCCTCAAGGCGCGCGAGAAGGGCGCTTGGCGCTTCGGGCTCGACCAGGTGGCGAACGCTGCAGGGCTGCCCCTCAAGGCCGCGTTCTGGGCGTTGCAGGCTCTGGTCAGGCGCGAGTTCGCCGCCGGCATGGACGTCGACAAGTCGCTGGATCGCTGGGGTCGGCCGGTTGAGTCGCTCTGGTGGCTGATCGGCGCAGATTCCCAGATGCCTAAGCCCTTGAACTCCGCGGAGCCGTAAGCCGTTGATCTCGCTGTGTACGATTTATCTGTGAGATCCGCTTACGTGCAACGTACCGATTGATGACGGGATTTAACGGTACCAGTGAACTAAATGACGTAATAAATCCCGTCACAAACACTATAGAGTATGAGCAACGAAACGACGATGACCTTCGGTGAGTACGGCAGCCGCTACGAGACCCACGGCCAGGGTCGCACGATGGAGATCGCGAAGCACGTTCGCGCGGACATCAAGTACGCCCAGAAGCTGCCGGCGACCGACCCGATGCACCTCCCCTCGAAGGGCTTCAAGGTGAGCGTGCGCACCGAGCTCTACGCGGGCGGCTCGTCGCTGAACGTCCACGTGACCGAGTACGCCGGACAGTTCATCAACATGGGCTACGCGCTCCTCCAGGCCACTGGGCTCAACGATCACCGGATGGACCGCACCCCGGAGCTGACGATCGAGGCCGCCCGCGTGGTGCGCGTGCTCGAGCGCATCTGCGACATGTACAACTTCGACAAGTCGGACATTCAGACCGACTACTTTCACGTGAACTTCTACTCGCACGTCGGCTTTCACTGGGAGCTCCGCCGCGACTCAATGAAGGCGCTGCTGGCCTCGCTGGCCGTGACCACGCTGGCCCCCGACATCAAGGTCACGATCGGCGCCGGGCAGCGTGAGACCGCGATGGCGCAGATCAACGCCGAGAGCACCGGCTACGAAACTGTCAGCGCTGAGCGGATGGCCCTCGATCGGATGTTCCGCAGCGAGGCTGAACGAGCAGATTCCCAGATTCGAGGTGCCGCTTGAGCGCGTACCCCTTCGAGCAGCACCACCAGCACTTTGCCAGCGGTGTGAATCACCCCGGCGAGGTTGAGGGCCTCTTCGACTCGGGGCGCTGGGTTGGGATCACCGCCGGGGAGGCGCGTTCCGGGTTGATTGAGCTGCTTGAGGAGCGGGGGAACTGGGGCACCATGTCGGCCCTCTTCGTCGACTCGGGCGCGTTCGGGGAAATGGACTTCGGCGCCGAGGGGCCCAAGGTCAACCGCAAGCGCGAGCTCACGCCCGCCAAGTGGGAGAACGTCTTCGCTCTCTATGAGCTGATGGCCGCAGCCTTCCGCACCCGCTGCTACGTCGTCGCGCCTGACCGCATCGGTGATCAGGTGCACAGCCTCAAGCTCCTGACGACCTACGCGCCCCGCGTCGCCGTGATCGCCAGCATGCGCGCCCAGATCATCGTCCCCGTGCAGAAGGGCGCACTGTCGATGGGCGACTACTTCACCCAGGCACAAGAGATCCTCGGGCTGCGTGAGCGTCGTGAGGACGACATGGGCTTCTGGGTCGACGGGGTGATCGCTGGCATTCCGATGAAGAAGGACGCCACCTCGCTCGCCGAGCTCGCGGCCTTCGTTGACACGCTGCCGATGGAGGGCGCGCGAATTCACCTGTTGGGCATGGGACCGGAGTCGAAGCGCTACGCCAAGGCGATCGAGATCATCACCTCTCGCCGCCCCTCGTGCCTGATCACCTCCGACAGCGTGACCATTCGGCGGCTCTGCGGTCGCACGAACGGCCGTAAGGGCGGGCCTCGCGCCCTGACCAAGGCTCAAGACGAGGCGCGGGCTCGCGGGCTCACCGCGTCGCGAGACATCAAGCACGCCGGCCTGATGACCCAAGGCGTCGCCTCCCTTCGTGAAGAGGTGCTCAAGGCCTACGCGCTCGGGTGGAGCGATCCGGAACTCGACGGCTATCGGCCGGGGCTGGACCCCGACCCTGACGAACCGGCTGCAGCTGCGGACGTGGCGGCGTAAAGTGAGAGACCAAATGACCGAAGAAGAGCGGGCCTTCCAAGAGGCTGAGACGGCGAAGTATCGGACATGGCTCGCGACAGCGCCGCGCGAGGAACTCGTGGCGGAGATCGACAGCCAGAGCGGGATCATCGACAAGCTGAACGAGGACGTCCAACGCCTGATCGCTGAGGGCCTGGCTCAGGCGCAGCTCCTCGAGCGAGCTCGCCTGACGGTGACGGAGGCGGCCGACACGATCGAGCGCCTGCGTGCCCACACGCCCGAGGAGCTGCTGCAGCTGCAGGGCTTTCCGGTCGCCACGATCCGCCCCAGCGAGATTCCCTTCGACCCCGCGACGATGAAGAACGAGGGCGGGCGCGTGTACCTGATGACGCCATCGACCACCGATCGGCCTGCGTGCCTTCACCAGTACAACGACGGTCACGCAGATTGCTGGAAGTGTGGCCACATCGGCCGCGGGGGCATCGTTTCATGAGCAAGAAGCCCCGCATCGGCCGGCCGCCCACCGGGCACACCGAGCGCATGGAAGCGCGAATGTCCCCAGAACTGGCCAAGCTCATCAGGGCTGACGCTGAGCGGCTCGGGATCAAGACCGTTGAATGGCTGCGTCGCTCCGCGCATCTGACGCTGAGTCAGGGCGGCCTCCCCGCTGTAGAACCCGAGGGCGTCGACGAATAGGATCGGCTCATGCGCAAGCTCGTGGTGGTCGCGGTCGTGGTGGTGATGGGCTGCAGCTCGGGCGCTGTAGGTCCAAAGGGTGACACTGGGGCTCAGGGCGCGCAGGGTGAGCGCGGGCCCGCTGGTACCGCGGGAGCTCAAGGCGCTGCGGGTGTTGCAGGTCCCCAGGGAGCAACGGGGCCCCAAGGGCCGACCGGCCCCGCTGGCACAGCCACAGGTGGACGCGTCTGGGTCGACGCCGCGGGCGCTGTCGTCGGCGCCGATGCCACGTGGGCGGACCCAGGCGGGGTGCTGTGGCAGATCGACCTCGAGACCGGGGCAGCGAAGCCGCTCGGTGCGTTCACGTTCTTCGGCCAAGCGGGGTGCACTGGAGTCGAATACGTCGGAGTGCCCGGCGCCCCTGCAGGCTACGCGTTTGAGGTCTCGAGCGGCGGCACGACGCGGGCTCGCGACACGACCACTCAGGGAATGGAGCGCAACATCGTCGCTCAGCAGTTCGGCACCTGCAGCAACGCCGGCATGCCCTATAGCCGCGCTGTGTCCGTGCCGCTGACGTCGACTCGGGTGATCACTCGCCCAACGTCGCCTTTCACCGGGCCGCTGCACCGTGAACTTCGATGAAGGCCTGACGCTGGGCTTGTTTCTGCTCCCCACGCGTCGCTGGCGTCTTCGAGACCCACTGCGCGTCACACTTCGAGCACTGGAACGCTACCCGGTGAGCAATCACCACGACCGCGCGTGAGCCGTTCCACGCTTGACCGGGATCCGGCGCTGGGCACCGCGGGCAGTGCTCGCTGACGGTCATCGGGTTGGGCTTGAGCCCGAGCACCGAGGCCACCCAGGCCGCGTGCTCGTGACTCCATTCCTTCGGGTCGGTCGCCTGCCCCCGATGCACAGCCCGCCAGAGCGTGCGGCAGCGGCCGGCGTGGGTGGACAGGTGCAGGCGGCGGAGCTCGCGGCCGAGGGCTTCAATCTCTTCCAACGTCATGCTGGCGACCGTAGCCGACGGGACTGACAGCCCTTGGGGCTCCCGTCAGGGCGGCGATTGGTGCAGACGAAGACGTGGCGCGTGTACGAAGGGCATAAGTCGCCTCCCCACGCTGCCTAAAAGCAGTGAAGAAACCGGCTCCCGAAGAAACACCTACCTTTCCCGACTTTCGCACCCCCGGGGCACCTCCCCGAAGGGAGCGAAAGGAAAAATAGCACGCTCGTTCCCCTCTGGCCGTTTTGCCGGCGCCGCTCAGAGCGTGTTGCCTGACGGTACGCGTATTCGCAAAACGCGTGACAGGGCGGGGAGCCGCCTCGGTAGCACGGCCCACCGAGCGGAAAGTGATCACCTTGCAACACGCACTGGCAGTCAATACGCATCCGATCGGAAACACTCAAATATGAAAAGTAATGTGGTGTCGTGACCATACGCATCAGAACCGCTCATGCACCCGTTTGCCTACATTTTGCGCCCACCCCCGATATCTCGCCTCGGGACGCAAACGGGGGTGGTGCTACAGGTCAGTAGGACCCCTAAGTGTTGGGTATCGGAAGAAAATTTGACACTACATCTAGATCCCCGATGCTTGACACATGGATGAGACGGGGGGCATAAGTCGCCCGGTTACACCGCTGTAGTTGGGTGGGTGCAGTGGCGGAAACGCACATTTCACGACGCCCAAAGGCTGCAGCGGGCAGGGTTGGGGTGGAGGGGACTCAAACGAAGACCAGCAGTCAAAAGGGATGAGCTGTTGCCTGGCAGTTAGGCGGGCACGCAGGGCCGAGGTGCTGTCCTCGGCAAGAGAGATCGAGTGCGCGGCCTCATGCTGCGGAGAAGGCTCGGCCCCGAGCTCGCGAGGTAGGCGAACTCAGGGCCGCAGTCAGACGTTCGTCGTGTGTTGCTTGGAGCAGAGAGCTGGGGGAGAGCCGCTCAGTTCCAAGAAATACAGCCAGCGGTGGCCGGCGTCAAACTCTTTGCGTGAGCGCGATCACGTGGGGCCAGCTTGCGTCCACAGGAGGTGATCGCAAATCGCAAACCACGCCAAGCAGTCCGAGTGCGGGTGTTTCCTCGTTCCAGATTACCGGTACGATCGCACCCGACTCCGCCGCCACCGTGTCGTGATCGAGTCTCAATCGGTCATCGACATCGTCATCAAGCGTTGCCGGATCCACCGGTAACCTAAACGCCTAACCGAGGGCACCCAGAGCACCGGGTGCCCTCTTTTTATCTGCCCCGCAGGGCCTTCAGCGCGCCCCGTGCTTCGGCCTCGGTGAGGTGGGAGCTCTTGGTCTCGCCGTTCTCCTTCACGTGCCACCTGAAGCCTCCGGGGCACGCCACGCGCTTCACCAGGAGGCGGTCACGGTGACGGCGTCGCCGGAGGGGCGGGGAGTAGAGCATCGGCTCGACATGTCGCCGCTCGATCGGCTGCCGGCGCGGGCTGAGGTCGAGGGCACCCGCCAGCAGGCTGAACAGCTGAAGAGCCCTCATCGGCGCGCCTCCACGGACTCGTTGTTGCGCCTGACCACGTCGTTGTAGGCGATCTCGCGCGACTTGAACGGGCCGCCGACGCGCGTGCGAGCGGGCTTGCCGATCATCGTGGGCGCAGTGCCAGGCGCGCCGTTGACCCACTCCGACCAGCAGAGCGCTTCGATCCACCACTGGAAGCCGTTGGGCGTCGGCACGGCCTTCAGGTGGTGGGCCTGCGCGTCGTAGACGGCGGGCGCGCGGTTGTTGGGGAAGCGACGCAGCTCGCCGCCGATCACCTCGCCCTTCGCGAAGAAGTTCGGCTCAGCGCTGGTGAGCTTTTCGGCGTTCACAGCTCGCCTGCCTTGACCAGAGCTTCGCGGGCGCGGGCGTACCGTCCGTCACGACCGTCCCTCACCAGGTGGCGGGTCTCGGCCGGATAGCGCATGGCCGCATCGTCGCGCCGGGCGATCAGCTCCTTGAGGGAGGCGACCAGAGCGGGCAGCGCGTCGATCGCGCGGATGCTCGGCCCCACGGGCACGGGCTTCGGCTCCACCAGGAACACCGGCTCTTCGCTGAGCTGCCGCTCGAGCTCGGTCTGCGGGATCCAGTGCGTCTGGTCGACGCCGGGCTCTTCGGGGCCGATCACCTTGTCGAGGTGACCGTTGATGGCTGCGCTGATGTTGGGAGCGTTCATGGCTGCTTTCGTGCTGCGGGGTGAGCGCCGCGGTAGCCGCGAGCGCGAAGGGATTGGACGAGGCGCGCGCTGTCGATGCCGGCGGGCTCGTAGGGAGGGGAGAGGGTGATCGTCGGCCTGCGCCGCGCCCAGGGGCGCTTGCCCTCCGCCCACGCTCCGGCCATCACGAGCGCGACGAAGGTGAGGAAGGCGACGAGCTCGAGACTCACGCGGCGCGAGCCGGGATCACCGGCCCGTCCCACGGGTTGACCGAGTTGTCGTGGCCGCTGGGGATCAGGGTGAGGCCCGTCGCCGGGCGGCCGTCGTGGCGCGTCCACTTGTAGTGCTCCGGAGCGAGCAGCAAGCGCCGGCAGGTGGCCGCGGTGCCGTTGGTGCCCAGCTCGAGGCCGAAGAACGCGTCACCCTCGGGCGTGAGGGGCCAGAGCGTCTCCGCGCCCAGGTCGAGGCGCACGGCGTGCCCGTCGAGCTCGACGTGGCGGAGGTTGAGCAGGCTGGCGCTGAGCTGCATGGCCTTCTCGATCGGCTCCTTCAGGTTGACGCGGTTGATCACTTCGAAGGCGATGCTGACGGGGGACGCTTCCATGTGTTGGCTCTCCGATTGAGGGGAGACGAACAATAGACAGATTCCTCAGATTCACGCAACGGGGAATCTGCATGAATCTGCATGATAGGGTGCGGCGCATGGTCGCATTGACGTTGGGCTGGGACAGGTCGCAGCTCGGGGCGCTTCGTGAGCGCGGTCTCGAGCGAGCTCTGACGCGGGCACTAGGCAAGGCCGGCGGCGACGCGATCCGAGCGATCAGCGCGGCCTCGACGCGAGCCGTGAGGTTCCGCAAGCGAGTGAAGGCCCGGCGCGTGCGCGAAGCGTTCTCGCTGCGCTTCCCCCGCGGCGCGAAGCACATCGACGACCTGGCGTGGGCGCTGGACGTGAAGAAGGTGCCGATCCCTCTCGCCGACTACCCGCGCAGCCAGACGAAGCGCGGCGTCACCGTCGGCGTGAACAAGGGCAAGCGCACGCTGATCAAGTCGGCCTTCATCGCCACCATGAAGAGCGGCCACGTCGGCGTGTTCGTCCGCGAGCGTGACGCAGCGATCGCTTCTGGGCGCGACGGGAAGGGGCGTCTGCGCAAGGGCAGGCTGCCGATCCGCGAGCTGTTCAGCTCCACGGTGTTCGACGTCTTCGGTGACGGCGGGATGATTCCCTCCGTGCTGCAGCGCGGTCAGATCGTCTTCGGCAATTCGTTCGCGCGCCTGCTCCCGCTGGAGATCGCGAAGGGCCGCTAACCGCTGAGACTCAGGCCCGCCGCAAGTCCATGAATCTGTTCAGCACGATTTTTCTGCTAACTCGGCTTACGCGCAACTGTGCGTTAATGCCGTCATTTAGTCAGGAAATGGCTCGAACAATTAGGAATTAATCCCGTCAAATACGCATATAGATAGGAGCACGCGGGCGTGGCGGAATTGGTAGACGCTCCGGATTGTCAATCCGGTATCTGCAAGGATGTGGGGGTTCGAATCCCCCCGCCCGCAAGCTCCGGCAGTAAGGGGAAACGCCAACCCCGCCACCGGGTGTCAAACCGGGGCGGGGCAGGGTGAAGCGGGCGCGGCGGTGAATCTGCAAGGATGCACCCCTACAATGCAGCCGCGGGGGCTCGGCGTCAAGGGGCCGGATCGGGCCGGTTGGTGGCTGGGCGGGGCGCTAAGGGCCTCTGGCGGGCATGAAAAAGCCCGGTGGAGGCCGGGCTGTCTCTCGGGCGCGCAATGCGCTGTCTCCGCTCTCGCTGTGTCTGGCCGTGGTTCAGCGCATCGGGAAGGCCTCCGGCTGGTTTCTCACTCGCATTCGGTCGCTCTCACGCGTCATCGCCGCCTGTCGCTGCCAAGGGCCGACGGCCAGCCCTCACCCCTTCACAATTAGCAGGAATCGGGGAATCTGATCAAGCGAGCTTCTCGACGCGGTAGGTGACCAAGCCCTCGTGCAGGCGCTTGCGGATGCGACGCCCAGCGCGCGGTTTGTCGACGTACTTCCCGATGAACTTCTTGAGGTTGAACGCGGTGAGCTCGCGAGCGCCGATCACCTCGTGAGCCCCGCGGGCGTTCGCTGCGGCGACGAGCGTCGACGCTGCGCCGTCGCTCCCCTCGACGACCGCGAGCCAGAAGTCGTGGGCGTTGTTGTCGTCTTCGTTGAGCTCCTCGCTGGCGCGGCGCTGCGTCAGGAAGGGATCGACGAGGCCGCACCAGACCAGCGAGGCGCGAACCAGCGAGCTCCACGACGTGAACGAGCCCCAAGCGGGGAGGGTGACCGCGGGTCGGCCGGCGCAGTGGTACGCGCGGAGAATGGTCAGCGCGGCTGAGAGCAGCTCCCCGCGGTTGTCGCGCGTGTGCTGTTCGATGTCGGCGATCTTGAGATCATCGCGCTCCTGGGGGCGCTCAAGCTTCGTGTCGAGCCGCACGACGAGCACGCGTCGCACGGTGTCGCCCTCGGGCGCGATGTTGTTGCCCGTCGCCCACCAGGTGGTCACGTTGGGGAGCGGCGGCGCATCGCTGGCCCCGAGGATTCGATCGCTCCATTGGCTCGACGTGATGAGCCGGTCGATCCCTTCGTCGCCGAAGGCGCCGTTGACGTTGTCGAACACGCTCACCGGTGAGGCGGCCTTCACGAACGCGGTGAGGCGCTTACCCCACTCGCCGGGATCTCTCGGGTTGTACGGCCGGATCTCCGCGTCCTGCCCGGTGACGATGATCGAGGCGATCGTGGTGAGCTTCGTCTTGCCGCTGGCCGCGACCGCAGCGCTCACGCAGATCAACGGCGCGGGCGCGTTGCCCGTGGCGGCCTTCACCAGCGGCGAGAGCACGCCCGCGAGCCAGGCGCTGAAGTCAGCGGGCCCCGCGAAGGGGAAGTCGGAGACCAGCGCCCTGAACTTGCGGATCGCGGCGCGGGCGTCCTCGCGCGTGGGCTCGTCGAGGACGTCGACGCTCACCGAGGGCTCGAGGAACAGCCGCGCCTCGGCGTTGTAGCCGCGGTCCTGCAGGATCGACCCGTCGGCGAGGAACACGGGCGCTGTGGTGACGGCTTCGATCGGCCGGATGCGCTGGTGAGAGCGCCGGGCGTGAAGGATCTGAGCGACGGGAATCGGTGGGGGGATGACGACCATCCCCTCTTTGTCAGCGCGCACCCACTTGGCCGACTTGCTCATCAGGTCGAGCACGCGCGAGGTCTCAAGGTCGCTGATGAACGTGCGCTTGTCCGCGCGGATCACCTCGCAGAGCACGCCGTTGCGCGCGAAGACGTGTTTGTTGATCGCCTTCGTCGCCTCGTCGGCGGCCTCGTGGAGCGCGGGCGTCACGGTGATCGAACCCTCAGGCGCGTCGTCGCGGGGCAGCGTCGGCGGGGGGAGGTCGAGCTTCCGCGCGCTCACCCCGGTCGCGGCGACCAGCGAGGCCTCGGCGACAGCGTGGCGGGTCGGGTCGGCGATGACCGCGAAGAGCGGCCGGCACTTCTCGACCATCTTGAACATGGTCTCGGAGCCGCGGGGCCCGGCGTTCCACTCGGCGATCAGCGCCTCAATCGTCTGGTTGGCGGCGAGCGTTCGCTTGCAGCCGTAGGGCGCCTGGCCGTACTTGCGGCCGCGCTCGAGCCGCACCCAGAGGCTGTCCTCACCTGTGCGCTCGTCGAGCGAGTAGGGCGGCTGGTTCTCCTCGTTCCACTCGACGAGCAGATCCCACGCCTCGAGATCGCTCAGCGCGAAGTCGTGGGTGAGCAACGCCGCGGCCTGAACCGCCTTCAGCCCGCCACCCTCTCCAGAGACGGCCTGGCCGAGCGCCTTCAGTGCGTCGCGTGCCTGCTCGAGTTCCTCGGGTGACGCGGCCGGCCAGACAGTGACGATCGATGGCTCGCTGTGCTCGGCGATCTTCGGTCGCTTGAGCAGCTCGAGCAGCCACTCAGGGGCTTCGGCGATCTCCGTGTCCCAAGGGGCGTTCACCCAGCGGTAGGTGCCCTTCGAGCTCACCGAGGGGGCAACGACGATCTGGCCACCGGCCCCACGGGTGTCGAGGCCCTTGCCGAGGCGCCCGCCCGTGTTGCGCAGGTCGAGGCCCTCGGGCATCTGGAACAGGTAGTGCGTGCCACCGCTCCCCGTCCGCTGCTCGACGGTGCGCGGGAGCTCGCCGTGCTCGGCGATCAGCGCTGCGAGCGTGAGATCCCCGCCCTTGTCGGGGTCGATGTCGAACGCGAAGAATCCGCTCTTGCCCGCGGCGATCCCGATGTTGGCGCGCGGCCAGTGCTTCGCCCACGCGGCGAGCTGCGCTAGGTCGGCCGTCGCCTCTTCTTCCCACTTCTTCACCCGAGGGTGCTTCCCTTGGGTGCGGCAGGGCTCGCCGTCCTCTCGCGGCAGGCAGCTGCACTCGCCGGAGCTCACGTCATGGAGGGGCACCACGAACCAGCCCAGCTTGGCGTAGACGCTGGCGGCCTTCATCGCGGCCCCACGAGCGGGATCAGCACGGCGTCGGCGTCGGCGACCGAGCGGACGAACTCATAGATGCCGCCGAACGCGCGGATCACCCGCTGCATGACCAGCTGGGCCTCACGCGCCTCACCCTTCAGCGCCTTGCACTCCAGATGCAGCATGCGGCCGGTGGGTGCGATGATCCCGACGATGTCGCCAGTACCTGGCACCCCGAACGCGACGAGCTGCCGACTCTTCGGGGGGAACGCCTTCCCGGTGTTCATCCGCGCGATGCGGAGCCGCGGGTGACGGCCCCACGCCTTGAGGATCTCGTACTGGATCGTTCGCTCGCTGGCGGTGATCTCCCTCACGCGGCCCGCCTCTCGGTGTCCACGACGAGATCGAAGAGCTTGCGCATGTGGGTGCCGTTCTTCTGCTCGCCGACGTACCGAATCGTCACGTGCACGCCCGGCTTCACCTTGGCCATGAGCTTGTCGAGCATCCACGCTCCGGGCACCCGGTAGCGGTAGCGCTTGCTCTGCACGACGTAGAGCCGTTGCTGCCCCCACGTTCGATCCTCGGTGTACGTGCTCTCGTAGATCCCCTCGATTGTCCGCGGGTACTCCCAGCGCAGGTCGACGCCGGTGATCGTCGTCGGGTCCCTCGGGGGCACGTTCACCGCGGGCTCGTTGAGCGCCGGCACGTCGTCGGAGCTGAAGTCCACTTGCTTGGCGTCGTCGAGGTGCTCGGGTCCCACGCGCTCACCGACAATCCTCAGAGGGGGAATCCAGCCGCATTCAGGGCAGCTCTCCTCGCCCTCGACCATGATCGCCAGGCACTGCTTGCAGTTCTTCTGTGCGGGCGGCTTCTCGGGCTTCGCGGTGAGCGACCAGTTGCGCTCCATGTCGGGAGGGCCGTGGGCGGCGATGACGAACGCGTGATCGTGCAGTCGCGCCTTGACCCACTGGCCGGTGCGCGGGTCCTTCCATGGGCGACGAACGCGACCCGTCATCTGCAGCGCGAGAGCCAGCGACTGCGTTGGGCGCGCGAGCACGCAACACTTGAGGCGGGGAATGTCGATCCCCTCGATCGCGATCCCGACGTTGCAAAGCACCTGCGTCGCCCCGCTTGCGACCCGCGCGAGGATCGCCTTCCGTTCGCGCTTCTTCGTCTTGGCGTCGAGGTGCTCGGCGCGCACGCCTGCAGCGACGAACTGCGCGGTCAGTTCCTTGGAGTGCTCGCGGGTGACGGCGAAGACGACGGTGCTGAGCTCCCGCGCGTGGGCCAGCCACTTCTCGACGATGTTGGTGACGATGGCGGGCGCGCGCATCGCCGCGGCGCTTTGGCGCTCGTTGTAGTCGCCGATGGTGGTCTTCACCTCGGAGAGGTCGGGGCTGTCGTAGGTGAAGCCCACGTAGGGGCAGAGGAAGCCGAGCTCGCGCAGTTGGCGGGGTGTCGCGGCGACGACCATCCCATCGTAGGAGCCCACCAGCGGCTTCCCGGAGAGGCGGCAGGGCGTGGCGGTCGCTCCGAGGATCTTCGCGTCGGGGTACTGCTCGAGCACGACCCGCCAGGTCTCCGCGGTGGAGAGGTGCGCTTCGTCGGGGATCACCAGCTTCGCGGGCGGAGCCATGCCCTTGGCGATGCGGCGGTAGAGCGTCTGCACGGTAGCGATCTGCACGCGCGCTTGGGGTCGGGGCTTCTCGCCCGCCATGATCAGCCCGAAGTCGACGCCGAATTCGCGGAGGCGGTTGGCGGCTTGATCGGCGAGCTCGTGACGGTGAACGAGGATCAGCACGGGCACGTTCAGATTCGCGGCGATCCAACAGAAGACGGTGGTCTTGCCGCCGCCGGTCGGGAGCACGAGCAAGATGGCGCGCCCGTCATCGCGCCAACCCGTAAACACGGCGTGGACCGCGCTCTCTTGATAGCCGCGGGGAGTCTGCGCTGCCAAAGGTCACCCGGGACTACGAAGAGAGTCAGAAAAGACATGGGAGGGATTTGAACCCTCGCGCTACCTCGCTTGTGGAGTCGCTCTGCCAACGCCGAGCTTCCATGTCTGGCCTCGAAGTGAGCTGGCTCGAGACCTCCACCGCTACGCGCTGGCCCCACCGCGTTTCCGCGAGTGCCGGCACGGCTCTCCCACGCTCTAGAAGTTGACGTCGTCGTCAGCGCCCGAGGCGGCCTTCGCGGCGGCCTCAGCCGCAGCCTTGGCAGCAGCGGCAGCCACGGCCGCAGCGTCGGGCGTCGCACCGGCCGCAGCGGGCGCGTCGTCGACGAGCACCTTGTACTGCTTCATCGGGTTCTCCTTCCCGATGTCGAGATCGCTCAGGTACGTGATCTCAGCCACCCAGCCCGGCTGGATCTTCACCTTCCGGAACTTCTGGTTGATGTCGGCCTGGCTCTTGAGCTGCGACTCGACGACAGCGCCGACTGGGCTCCCGGCCTTGTGGCCCGGCTGCCCCTCGGCGGGATTCTTGTACTTGAAGACGTAGTCCAGCTGGTCCTTCTTCGCGTACTGCCCCGTCTGCGGCTGCGTCTTCACCAGGCGGCCCTTGAACTTCTGCCCGATCTCTTCGAACGAAATGAACGTCTGGGTCAGCGCGGCCTTCTCTTCTTCGGTCAGGTTGATCTCTCTCGGTGCCATGTGCGTGTTGCTCCTTGTGCTGCGTGGGAGGCCCAGCACTACATCGATCGTTCGATTCTCGTCAACAGATTCCCCGATTCCTTGACGAGGAATCTGCGGACGTGTCATACGGTCGGCACCCGCTAACTGGAGACACACCGCATGGGATTCGCACCCGCAGAGCGCAAGAACGCCAAACTTCGAGCCGCCCTCGACGGTCCGGCGGGCAGCGGCAAGAGCTTCACCATGCTGCAGATGCTCAAGCTGTTCGACGTGAACCCCGGCGTGATCGAGAGCGAGCGCGGGTCGGCGCTGAAGTACGCACACAAGAAGGGGACGGTCGAAGGGCCGGGCAACTGGCAGTTCCAGTGCTCGCAGCTCGAGGCGAAGAAGAACCCCGACGCGTACATGGTTGAGCTCGCCGAGGCCGCGCGCCGCGGCTTCTCCGCCATCGGAATCGACAGCTACTCGCATTCGTGGCTCGGGGCGCTCGAGGACGTCGACGCGATCAGCGGCTCCGGCTCGAAGTTCACCAGCGGGTGGAAGAAGGTCAGCCCCAAGGTGTCGAAGCTCGTCGACGCGATCCTCAACTACCCCGGCCACGTCATCTGCACGATGCGGGACAAGACGGAATACGTGCTCGAAGAGAACGCGAAGGGGAAGAAGGAGCCCCGCAAGGTGGGCACGGCCCCCGTTGCGCGGGAGGGTACTGACTACGAATTCGACGTGATGCTGAACCTGTCGCTCGACGGCATGATCACCGTCGCGAAGTCGCGCGCCCACGGAGTCATCGCGGCGGGAGACGTCTTCACCCGCGAGCAGATTCCCGAGCTCGTCGCGAAGCTCAAGGAGTGGCTCGACCTCGGCGCGCCGCTCTCGCCGGTCGAGGAGTTCACGAAACGGATCAAGTTCTGCACCTCGCAAGAGGACCTCGACGCGCTGCGGCCCGCACTGACGGCGCTGTCGCTCGAGGACAGGAAGATCCTCAAGCCGATCTACGAAGCGCGCAAGCAGGAGCTCGCGGACGCAGAGACGGACCTCGGCGGCGGTGAAGTCCCGTGAGCGCGCTCCCCGGCTTGCTGATCGTCGTCGCGTTGAGCTTCCTCGGCGCGCCGTACGTCTGGAAGGGCAAGGGCTGGAAGCTCTGGAGCCCGACGGGCCTGATCGCCCACAGCTTCGGCCGCCAGGTGTTCGATTGCAGCGGGCTCGTGACGACGTCGCTGCTCCGGGCCGGCGGGCCCGACCTCATCGCAACGCACAGCGCCCAGACGATGTTCGACCAGTTCGCGGAGGCTCCTGATCCGACAGCGCGCGGTGTGCTCCGCTTCTACGGCGACCGGCAGACCCGCGTGACGCACGTCGCGATCTGCATGGGGCCGGTCAACGGCAAGGTCGAGGTGCTCGAGGCCGCCGGGGGTGACTCGCGCACGGACTGCCCGAAGCCCGGCGCCTGCGTGCGCGTCGGACCCGAGCTCCGGCGCGACTACCTCGGCTCGCGGGTGCTGCCATGAGGTGCGGCCGCAAGAATGCGTGCATCGGCTGCGAGGACTGCCGGCCACCGGAACCCGCCAGGATCAAGCTGAAGCTCTTCCAGATCATCGAGAGCGCCGTCAGCACCGCGGCCTCCGTTGGCGTTCGGCGCGCGTTCAAGCACGACGCCGGGTGCACCATGGACACCATCGCCGAGCACGTGACGCGCGAGGTGATGGGTGAGCTCTCCGACGTCATCGACTTCGAGGCGAGCAAGTGACCGTCGTCAACGGCGAGATCACTCAGCTCAGCGTGAGCGAGGTCGAGACCTTCGACCAGTGTGAGCTGAAGTTCTGGTTCGAACGTGCGAACGACCTGAAGCCCGACGCGAGCAAGGGACAGGACGAGGGCACGGCGGGCCACGCGCACCTGGGGCACTACCTCCTCACCGGCGAGAAGCCGACGGGGCGCAAGCTCATGGGCAAGGCGGCCACGGGCGCGATCGTGAAGGGCGACCTCCCGAAGCCGGGCCACCCCGAGAACGATCTCCTCGTTGAGCTCCGCTTCAGCGGCCAAGAGAAGTTCGAAGCGAACTGCCGCTGCGGCCACGGGCCTGAGGTTCACGGAAAGAAGGGGTGCGACCACGTCCCAGTTACTGACGCCAGCTTCACCGATGCCGAGTGCACCTGCGACGGCTTCAACCCGCGCTGGATCCCCCTCGACACGAAGGAGACGCTCTGGCTCGGCGGCGTGCCGTGGGAAGGCTTCATTGACCTGGCGTTCCGCCGCGGCCCCATCCCCACGATCCTCGATCACAAGTTCTTCACGCCGTGCCGGCCGGAGATCAGCGAGGACCCGTACCACTGGCTGAAGAAGGGCAGCGACCTGCTCAAGACGGTCCAGATGCCCGTCTACGCCAAGAGCCAGATGCCCTACTGGCCCGATGCGCGTCAGTGGGAACTCGTTCACCACTACGTCAGCAAGCAGAAGGTCGACTCGCTGATGCGCCGCGCGGTCGTCACCACCGACCAGATCAACGCGCGCTGCGCGGAGATCGAGAAGACCGTCGAGCGCATGAAGATCGTGGCTCGCGCCAAAGAGCAAACCGAAGTCACCGGCAACCGTCGCAGTTGCGGCGACTACGGCGGATGCCCCCACCAGTCGATCTGTCACGCATTCAAGGAGAAGCGCACCGTGCAACTGACCCCCGAAGAATCAGCGATGTTTGGCGACGTCCCCGGCCTCGACGAGGCGCCCACGCCCACCACGGCGAAGGCGCCGCCCCCGCCCGCGGCAGACCCGTTCGACGACGTGCCGGGGCTCGACGAGCCCACGACCGACGAAGCACCGGCGCCGACGCCCGCGAAGCGCAAGATGCTGATCGTCGATGAGCCGGTGCCCGGAGCTGCCCCTATCGTGCCCACCCCGACGCCTGGCACGAGCACTGCCCCCGTCGTCGACCCCGTGAAGTGCGGATGCGGCGAGGTGATCACCAGCGACAACGGCTCGAAGCTGCAGTCGGGTGCGTGGAAGCACATCGGGTGCAAGCTCGACGCGCCTCCGCCGCCGGCACCGAAGGAGCGCAAGGGCAAGAAGACGCCGCCTCCGCCGCCGGAGTCGAAGCCCGAGGAGAAGGCTCCTGAGGCCAAGTCCACGCCGCCGGTCGAGGTGATCACCGTCAAGCCCCCGCCGCCCGCTCCGGCCACGTTCGTCGGGGAGCGCCAGAGTGACCGCGACGCGACCGCCGCGATCGACGCCGCCAAGGCGCCCGCGGCGGTCGTTGAGCCGGCGAAGGCGGCCGACGCCCTGACCGAAGTGGTGTTCACGAAGGCCGGCAAGCCCACGCGCGAGGCACTCGCCAACCTGCTCGAGAACCTGGCTCTCTTGGTGCGCTCGGTCGCATGAGCACCGCCGATCTCCTCAAGCGGCTGGGCCAACCGTTTGAGGAGATCGTTCACCTCGATTTCGAGACCTTCTACAGCGTCGAGTACAGCCTCACGAAGCTCACCAACGAGGGGTACGTCCGCGACCCTCGCTTTCAGACGATCGGCGTCGGCGTGCAGGTGGGCAGGCACGGCAAGCGGGTCTGGCTCGAGGAGTGGGAGTTCCGGGCGTGGGCGAAGCGCGTCGACTGGTCGAAGGTCGCGGTCAACGCGCACCACGCCCAGTTCGACGCGTTCATTCTGGCCGAGCGCTACGACATCCGCCCCGCGTTCATTTTCTGCACGATGAGCATGGGGCGCGCGCTTCACGGCCTCGGCGCGCTCGAGGACCTCGGCCCGAAGTACGGCCTGGGTGAGAAGGGCGACGCGATCAAGACGGGCTCGACCAAGGGCAAGCGGCGGGAGCAGATGACCCAGCGCCAATGGCGCGAGCTCGGAGAGTATTGCAAGAACGACGTGCGGCTCGGCGCCGAGCTGCTCTACGCGATGGAGCTGCCGCCGCTTGAGCTATGGCTCATCGACACCACGATCCGTATGTTCACCGAGCCGGTGTTCGCGGCCGATCAGACGGTGCTCGCGAAGGCGCTGGTCGAGGAGCGGGTGAAGAAGGCCGAGCTCCTGAAGCGCGTCGTCGAGTGGGCCGGCGTGGATGTGAAGGCGGGAGAGGACAAGGCGACGATCGCCAAGCAGGTGCTCGGGTCCAGCGACAAGTTCGCCGCGCTCCTCGAGACGCTGGGCGTCGAAGTGCCGATGAAGCCTAACAAGAAGGGCGAGAGCATCCCCGCGTTCGCAAAGGACGACCCCGGCATGCAAGGGCTGCTCGAGCACCCGCGCGAGGAGATCCGGCAGCTCGCCGAAGCCAGGCTGTCGGTGAAGAGCACGATCATCGAGACGCGCGTGGAGCGCCTGATCGCGATCGGACTCCGCGGGCTCGTGCCGTTCTATCTGAAGATCTACGGCGCCCACACGCACCGCTGGTCCGGCGGGGATCGAATGAACCCCCAGAACTTCAACCGCGGCGGCTCGCTGCGCGACGCGATCCTCGCTGTGGTCGGCTGGCTCCTCGTCGTCGTCGACTCCGGCCAGATTGAGGCGCGCGTGCTCGCGTGGTTCGCCGGTGAGCAGCGCTTGCTGGAGACCTTCCGCCGCAACGACGCAAAGGCGCGCGCCTACGAAGCCGAGCTCGCGCGGCTCATCGCCGAGGGCGTTCCGGAGAAGGAAGCGGAGAAGCGGGCAGGGGATCCCGGCGACTTCTACAGCGACGAAGGCTCGGCGTACTTCCTCAAGAAGATCTCGAAGAAGGAGACGCCGATCGAGCGGCAGCTCTCGAAGAACATGATCCTCGGGCTCGGCTTCGAAATGGGCTGGGGCAAGTTCTCCGGCGAGCTCCTCAAGGGCATGCTCGGGAGCGACCCGGTCCAGTTCACGCAGGTCGAGGCCGACAAGTTCGGCGTCGACGTGGCAGCCTTCGAGGTGCTGCCCTTCGGCCGGCGCTCCGATGGCATCACCTGCGGCGCCAAGGTGCGCGGGCTCATCCGCACGGGCATCCGGCTCCCGTACGACGAGCTGTTGATCCACTGCGCCGTTGCCGCTCACTTCGTCCGCCGCTACCGCTCCACGAACTCGAAGATCAAAGCCGCGTGGCGTGCCGCTGAGAAGGTGCTCGACGTGATGGTTGCCGAGGGGCCCGCCGACAAGGTGCGGATGCGCTTCGGCTGCCTCAAGGTGATTCGACACGGGCTCGTGAAGCCGTCGGGGCTGGTGCTGCACTACCCCGGTCTCCGCAAGCGCGGCGACGGCTACGCGTACCTGGGTGGGGACTCAGGCCGGGAGTGGGTGAGCATCTACGGCGGCAAGCTGATCGAGAACATCGTCCAGAGCTTGGCGCGCGACATCGTGGCGGAGCAGGCGATGCGCATTCGCGCTGACGGCCACAAGATCGGCACCACGACTCACGACGAGGTGGTCAGCGTGGTTCGTGAGGAGCTCGCTCCGCAGGTCTACCAGTCGATGCTGGGCCACCTGCGCACGCCCCCAACCTGGTGCGCTGACCTTCCTCTCAACGCCTCGGGCGGGTTCGGCCGAAGCTACGGCGCCGTGAAGTGAATCTGAGGTCGCTTGACAGATTCCCAGATTCAGTGGATTGTGCAAATTAGACATGAGCAATCTCTACCCAGACAGCGTGTGCGAACGGTGAGGCCCGCCCGCCCCCTCAGGAAGTTCCGCGTCGAAGAGAACGCGGGTGACGTCGATGGCTCGGCGCCGTTCGCGCTCCACGACGACACCGATCAGATCGTCCGCGTCGGCTCGAGCCCGCGCCTGCTCAGCGACATCGCCTTCGAGAACCTCGGCGCCGACGAAGTCGCGCACGACGGCAAGTACCTCGTGAAGCGGGACGGCTCGCGGTGACCGCCGCGTGGGCAGGTCCAGAGCATTCGAGCGCGCTCCTGTTCCCCAACCGGATCGACTGCGACGAACTGCGCCGTCGACTCGACGACATGCAGCTCGCCGGGCTCGACTTCGTGACGCTCGAGCGCTGGCGCAAGCTGCTCGACGCCTACGAGAGCGGCGAGGAGCTGCGGTGCCAGGTGGGCGACGCGGCAAGCGATCTCGAAGTCACTCTCGACGGGTTGGGGGTCGACCCGAGCGATCACCGTATCGACATCAGCGGAACGCTCGACGACCTCGAAGGCGAGCCCGGACAGCTGACGCCGGCTGCGCGCAAGGTGATCGAGGCGGCGATCGAGAAGAAGCAAAAGGAAGCCGACGACGAGCTCAACAAGAGGTGGGGCGCCGCAGTCGAAGACCTGCGCGCGGTCGTGAAGAAGCTCGACGAGGCAAGCGGCAAGGACGCCGACCCCAGCGAGCCCGATCGCGCTGAACGGAAGGAGCAACAGGCGAAGGCCGCCAAAGCGGCGCTGGCGAAGGAAGTCGCCAAGCGGAAGCCCAAGGTCACCCTGAATCCAGCGAGGCAGCGATGAGCGGCAAGACCGAGAAGGCGTTGCGTCGGGCGATGGGGATCAGCAAGGCCGCCTCGCGCGACGAGCGAGAGTTCGAAGCGAAGGTCAAGCGCCTTCGCATGCAGAAGGTCGCTGACGCTGACCAGCCGATCCGCAGCCTGCAGCCGAAGCGACGGGCGTTCGCGTTCGTCGGGCTCGGTCTCTTCGCGCTGGCGATCCTCGCCGCGGTCCTCGGGAGCTGCTGAATGAAGCGCACGGTCAAGGACCACGACGGCGACCCTGCGGTCATTCGCACGGTTCAGTTTGCGCGCTTCGTCTTCCTGCGGCTGTCGGTGGCCCGCTTCGGGTCATCGACCACGGCCCATTGCTACACGCCAGCGCAGGCCCGCCGTCTCGCCGCGAACTTGCTGGTCGCAGCGCGCAAGGCAGAAAAGCGGGCGCCCAAGTGAGTGGCCGCTTCGAGATCGTGCTCGCGGACCCCGCGTGGCGCTACAACAACGTCACGATCCGGGGCGGCGCCGAGGCTCACTACCTGGCCGACCCCCTCACCGCGCGCTCAACGATGAGCCTCGACGAGATCTGCGCGCTGCCCGTCCCGCGCATCGCCGCCGACAACGCGGCGCTCTTCTTGTGGGCGACGTGGCCGTGTCTCGAGGACGGCCTCGCGGTCATCCGCGCGTGGGGCTTCAAGTACAAGAACTGCGGCCTGCTCTGGGTCAAGACGACGAAGGCCGGGACCCCGCACATGGGGCTCGGTCACTGGACGCGCGGAGCTACTGAGCCCTGTCTCTTCGCGACGCGCGGCAAGCTCTCGGGGTGGCGGCAGGACGCGGGCGTTCGACAGGACATCGTCGACGACTCGTTCACGCCTGAGGGCCTCGCCGAGCACCTGATCGCGTGCGAGCGCGGGGAGCACTCCGCGAAGCCGCCCGAGGCCCGTGACCGCGTCGTCCAGCTGCTCGGCGAGCGCCCCCGCATTGAGCTCTTCGCGCGCGAGCACACGCCGGGGTGGCACGCCTGGGGCAACCAGCTTCCGCCAATGGCGTCAACCGATTCCCAGATTCAGGAGCCTTGATGGACCGCGAGCACGTTGCAGATGAAGCGATCAGTGTCGACCTGTTCGCCGGGGGCGGCGGGGCGTCCATCGGCACCGAGGCCGCGCTGGGTGAGCCCGTCACCGTGGCGATCAACCACGACGAGGTGGCCATCGCTGTGCACCTGGCGAATCACCCGCGCACCGAGCACTGGACCAGCGACGTCTGGGAGGTCGAGCCCGCTGCGGCAGTGAAGGGCCGACGGGTGCGGCACCTGCACGCCTCGCCCGACTGCAAAGACTTCAGCCGCGCCAAGGGCGGCAAGCCGAAGAGCCAGAAGATCCGATCGCTTGCGTGGGTCGTGATCGCCTGGGCGCGGCGGGTGAAGGGCACCGACGGGCGGCCGGGGCCGGACGTGCTCACGATCGAAAACGTGCCGGAGTTCGAAGAGTGGGGCCCACTGCACGCTGATGGGACGGTGATCGACGGGGTCGACGTCGGGAACACTCGCATCGAAGCGCGCAAGGGAGAGACGTTCCGCCGCTGGTGTCGACAGCTCGAGGAGCTCGGCTACCGCATTGAGCGCCGCGTGATGCACGCCCACCACTACGGCGCGCCGACCAGCCGCAAGCGGTTCTTCCTCGTGGCGCGGCGCGACGGGAAGCCGATCGTGTGGCCGAAGCCGACGCACGGGCCCGGCCTGCTGCCCTACAGGACGGTCGCCGAGTGCATCGACTGGTCGATCCCTTGCCCGTCGATCTTCGAGCGCAAGCGCCCCCTGGCTGAGAAGACGCTTGCCCGCATCGCCGCCGGCATTCGCCGGTTCGTGATCGAATCGGCAAACCCGTTCATCGTTCCGGTCAACCACGGAGGCGGGGAGAACCGGTGCGAGTCGATTGATGCGCCGCTCCCTACGATCACGGCGACCCAGCGCAGTCACGCTCTTGTCGCGCCGTTCATCGGGACGATCGACAACGGCAGCTCGAAGGGCACTCCGCGAGGCGTAGACGAGCCGCTCTCAACGATCGTGGGCACGAACCCGCGCCACATGCTGGTGGCACCCTTCGTCGCTGGGTGTGGCGGCAGGGCAGGGCAGACGCCTCCAACGTCAGGTGACGCGCCGATCGGAACGATCACCGCGAAGAACGATCGGATCCTCGTCGCGCCGTCTCTGATCCAGACCGGCTACGGCGAGCGGAAGGGCCAGGCGCCGCGCGTGCTCGACCTGCACAAGCCGCTGGGTGCCGTCATGGCCCAAGGGCAGAAGCACGCCCTCGTCAGCGCCTTCCTCGCGAAGCACTACGGGGGCGTGGTTGGTCACGGGCTCGAGCAGCCGATCGGCACGGTGACGGCCGTTGATCACCACAGCGTGGTCACCGCCAGCCTCGGCGACGCTGATCACCGCGAAGAGGTGCGCGCGTTCCTCTCCGTCTATTACGGCTCTGGGGACACGGGGCAGTCGATGCACGACCCCTGCCGGACCGTCGTGACCAAAGACCGCTTCGGCCTCGTGACGGTGGCGGGCGTCGACTACGCGATCAGCGACATCGGCATGCGCATGCTCGAGCCGCACGAGCTCTTGCGCTGCCAGTTCGGTCGCTTCGCGCTGGGCTACGACATGACGGCCGCTCGCACGAAGAAGGACGCCGTGCGCCTGATCGGCAACAGCGTTTGCCCCGAGCTGCAGGAAGCGATCGTCGCTGCCCAGTTCCCGGAGGAGGCCGCCCGAGCTCGGGCGCGTGCCGCTGCGTGAGCTGGCCTCTCGTCTGCGCGCTCGTCGCGCTGATGATCCTGTTCTGGCCCGAGCCGCCGGACCCTCAGCACCCGGTGTTCGCGTGATCCGTCTGCTCGTCGTGTTCATGCTCTCAGGGCCGCTGCCCTCGAAGCGCTGCGCGACGGTGTGCTTTGAGCGCGGGGCAGGGTGGCAATGCCCCTACGACGAGCAGCGGGCATGCAGCGCCAGCCAGTTCGAATGCGTGGCGCGCGCTGATCTGCGCTGTGTGCCGCGCGTCGTCAGGCTCGGCACCTGGGACCCGGTCCCGCTCGACTACACGCCGCGAGCCCTCTCCGACTTCCCGGCGTCGGCGCTCAACAGGCCGGGCCCGTGGGGCGAGTACCCGACGGAGAGAGCGCCGTGACCTACCGCGGCTCGAGCAACAGCAACCAGCGGGGCAACACCCGCGACCGAGCTCGCCGCCGCGCCTGGCTGCTGAAGACCTACGAGAGCGACGTGCCCGGCTTCTGCCGGTGCTACCGCTGCGGAGGCCTGCTCTCGGAGAACACGCTGACCGTCGACCGCATCGTTCCGGGCTGCAAGGGTGGTCGCTACGTGCGGAAGAACATCCGGCCGGCGTGCGCGAAGTGCAACAGCGAGACGGGCGGGAGCTACTGGAACTCACCCCATCTTCGCTGGCGCTGAGAATCACGATGGAGCGTCCACGCCCCGGCCGAGTAGAACGACGCGATGAAAAAGAAGGACAAGGTGGTCGAGGCAGCTGCGGTCGGGTTCCGGAAGAAAGACCTTAAGCCCGCTGATGTCGTGCGAATCCTGAGCTCACTCGACGAGGTGCAACAGGAGCAGCTTCGCAGCAGCATCACGCGGTCGGCGCAGACTCGGCTGGCGTCAGCCTCGAAGACGGTACGGAATTCCCAGCTGTTCCGTGCGCGTTCGCTCATTTCGCTGCTCACGACACTCCTGCTCGGCGAGGCGGAGGGAGACGCAGTCGGAGAGTTTCTTGAGCAGCGAACCCACGTGAAGGGAGTGTCCGAGCAAGCGTTAAAACTGATGGACGTGCTCTATGTCGCGCTGGGCCTAAAGGCTGCCGACGAGTGATCGGCACGGCGCCTGCTCACCGCGGGGCATGACCAGAGAGAAAGCGGCGGCGCGACTCGAGACAGCCGAGCACGAACTCCAGCGGGCCCAGCTTGAGCACGACGGCAGCGACCGGGCGACGGTGCGTTACCAGGCGGCGCGGCAGGAGCTGGAGATCGCCGAGGCGCTCGCGCGGGCGCTACTGCGGCGTTGAGCGGAACGCCTTCTGGAGCACGCAGCCGCCCAGCACCGGGACGCCTTGGTTCCGCCCGACGCAGACGCAGGTGATGATCACCTTGTCGCCCTTGGTGAGCTTCTCGATCCGGTCGTCATTCTTCGCGGCCGCGGTCTCGAGCGCGGCGTAGGTGCGCATGAATGGGTTCCGCGTGACGAGGTGAAGGACGATGCCACCCTCTTCGTCGAGCTCAAGCTGATCGAGGATCGCCGTCACGTCGAGGATCTGGTTCTTGTACTTCTTGTCAGCGCTCAGCTGGTTCGCGTTGTAGTCGTCGAAGAGCTTCCGGTTGTCGACCGCCAGGTTCTTCACCCCTGCGTCCGGCCCTCCGGTCATCAGCAAAGCGAGTAGGATCGTGCCCATCCGGCGACCCTACTCACCCCAGTTCGCTTCCGGCGGGGCTACTGAGGCGCGTTGGGGGCATCGTTGGGGGTAACGATGAAGTTCGACCGCGTGCCACCGAGGGCGGTTCGATTCCCGGCGCCTCCACTTTTGAACTGTCTCAACAAGGCAGCGACGCGCAGCTATCGTCAAGGGATTGCTGGTTTCCCTCGGTGGATTGACGATAGCTGCGCAGTGTTGCGCAACGTCTGAGACCCCACGTCATCGCCGTTTGGGGGTATGTCTGGGGGTAACAACCCGGATTCGACGGAGGGCGGCCAGATGGCAGGGGGTATCAGTCGGCTGAGTGATCGCGAAGTGCGGGCGTGGACCAACGACCCCGCGCGGACGCCGAAGAAGCTGTTCGACGGCGCCGGGCTCTTCATCACCTGCACCGCGGCCGGTACCCCCGTGTGGCGCGTGAAGTACCGGTTCGGGGGTAACGAGAAGACGCTCTCACTCGGCGCCTTCCCAGAGATCAGCTTGAAGGACGCGCGGGCGAAGCTCGCCGCGGCTCGAGCCCTCCTCCAGGACAACCGTGACCCGTCGGTCGAGCGCCGCGTGAATCGCGTTGAGGCAGCGACCAGCGCCGGCAACACCTTCGCGGAGTGCGCCGAGATCTGGCTGACGAAGCGCCGACCGGGTTGGAGCCCCGCGCACTACAAGACCGTCAGCGAGACCCTGGGGCGCCACATCCTGAGGCACCTCGGGCCGCTGCCCATCGCGGAGATCACCCCCCGACTCGTCGCCAGCGTGGTCGAGCGGCTCGCCGATCGAATCGACACCGCGCAGAAGGTCCGCCAGATCTGCGCTGGTGTATTCCGCCTCGCCATCGCTCAGGGGAAGATCGAGGGCGACAACCCGGCGGACGCGTCGCGCGAGGTGATCACCAGGCGCAAGCTGCGGGGGCGTCAGCCGGCGTTCGTCACCTTGACGGAACTGGGCGACTTGCTCCGCCGCGCAGAGACCGCGAACCTCTCGTCAGCCGTGCGCATGGCCCATCGGCTCTGCGCCTTCACCGCTCAACGGCTGGGAAACGTGATCTCCGCGACGTGGGCAGAGCTGCAGCTCGAGGCGGACCCGCCGCGGTGGGTGATCCCCCGCGCGAAGATGAAGGCGCAAGACCGGCACTTCGACCACGTGGTGATCCTTGGGCCGGTGATCGCCGCCGAGCTCCGCACCTGGCACCGTGCGAACGGCAGCCCCACCGCGGGCTTCCTCTTCCCAGCGGTGGCCGGCGGACGCGAGTTCATCACCCACGAGTCGGTGGAGAAGGCGTACCGCGTGACGCTGGGGCTCAAGGGGAAGCACGTACCGCACGGCTGGCGATCAGCGTGGTCGACGCTCGCGCGCGAAGCGGGGTTCGAAAAGGACGCCGTCGAGCTCGCGCTTGATCACGTCCACGACAACGACACCGCTCGAGCCTACGACCGCGGAGCCAGGTTACTCACGCGCGCAAAGCTCGCGACGTGGTGGAACGAGCAGCTCACTCAGGCGGAGGGTTGATCTCGCACTCGCTCATGTACCGCGCGAGCTCGGTGCCGCTGATGAACGAGCGCTTCCCGTCCTTGACCAGCTTGAGCAGGCCCGCGTGAACGCGCTTGTAGAGCGTCGGGCGCGAGACCTTGAGGATCACCAAGGCCTCCTCGATCGTGTTGCGGTGGGGCAGGCCGCTGCAGGTGCACGGGGTCACGCCTTGACCTCGGGGGCACCGTGGCCGCAGTCGCAGCAAGCCGCGTCGCCATCCCACCAGTGAACGCAGTGCGTGCCGTCC
>Ga0172380_10002766_pt1 | contig 25959 bp, 25 predicted proteins | sample Leawe162metaG_FD_119747 | JGI IMG/M metagenome (GOLD analysis project Ga0172380, IMG submission 119747) | Leachate microbial communities from a municipal landfill in Southern Ontario, Canada - Leachate well 162 metaG | ecosystem: Engineered > Solid waste > Landfill > Unclassified | place...
TCTTCTTTTATCTCAAATTTTTCCTCGTAAAGCCTAGAAGAATCAGTACCAATTTTTCCGACCTCGCCTTCCACAAGCGCCCCCCTCCAATGGGCATAGCGCACAACCTCTCTAGAAATTTTTATATTTTCCTCCAAAGGCAATTTAGACCCATCAAAGTGAACCATGTCATATCCCGCATCAACCGCTTTTTTAAGATAGTCAAAGGATTTTCCATGATCCAGATTCAAAAAAATAGGCAATCCCGTCCTTCTTCTCAAAACATTTCGTATGGCCACCGCTTCCTCTATACCAAAAAATTTACTTTCGCCTTCTGATGTCCCTAAAATTACTGGTGATTTTACTTTTTCTGCCACAGCAATTATGCCTTTAACCTGAGTCAAATCAGAAAAGTTAAACTGTGGAATCGCGAATTTTTCATCATGCGCCTTTTGAAAATAACTCTTTAAATTCTTCATTTTACTATTTATTTGTACATAAATTGTTTTCGCCGCATTCTTGTTTTAAAACTTCTACGCGCTTAAAATCTGACTTTTTGTCCAGAAGCCCGCTTTTAGCTCCAACTTGGGACAGGCATGCTTCAGAATTTCCCAGCCCCAACTGTATTGATTTTATAATATCGCCGTTAAACTTTATGTATCCAGACAAAAACCCTGAAGCAAATGAATCTCCAGCTCCAGTGGTATCAACCACCTTCCGATCCGGATTTGGCTTTGCAGAATACAAATACTTCCCGTCAGAGACAACCACCCCCTCGGCCCCTTTTGTCATAACCGCAACCCCGGGACAGATTTTATCAATCTCCTTAAAAATTTCTTCTTCATTTTGGAAGGGAAGTTTTGTTAAATAAGACGCTTCCTCTTGATTTAAAAATAAAATATTAACCTTTGAGAATATGTTTCCAAGTGTTTCCTCGGGCATTGAAAGCTGCTTTTTTGATGGATTTATGGCAATTTTAATTTTATTGGCATACGCAAAATTAACAATTTCCTCAAACGTCGTCGCTTGTCCGCCCTCAGGCACGCATAGTGAACCTGCCAACGGAGCTGAATAAAACCATTTAGCCCTTAACTTTCTCCACGGAATATCTACCTTGCATAGAAGCTCAGAAGCTCCTCGGTACACTAAAATAGTACGATCTCCTGCCCCGTTTGAAACAACCACCGAGCAATTTGTCTGCTTCTCTTTTTTCTTAACTAAAAACTTCGTGTCAATCCTAAAATGCTTAAGTTCGCGTACCAGATCTAATCCGGCTGCGTCTGTACCGATAGCCCCACAGAAGGCAGTTTTAAAGCCCTGGCGGGCAAAAGTAGCGGCCGTATTTGTTCCTCCTCCCCCTGAGGTAAAAACAATGCTCTCAACGTCAATTTTAGACCCAAAAGGCAGGCAAATCCCCTCCCCGGTAGAAAAATCCTTGTTATCTTTTACAATCCTAAATGATCCGGAATTAACATGTATATCCTGCGCAGCTGAGCCAAAAGTTATAATATCGTACATTTTATTAAACATTATTTGTTATTTAGGTCCTTTTCGGTTTGGGCAATGGCGATTTTGGTTTTTATTACAGAGTCGGGGTTAAGCGAAATTGACTCAATCCCCCGTTCCACCAAAAACTGTGCAAAATCTGGAAAATCACTTGGGCCCTGTCCGCATATACCAATATATTTATTATTATTCTGGCATACTCTTATAACTTCTTCAATAAGCTCCTTTACTGCTTCATTTTTTTCATTTCCCACTTTAGACAATTCCGCATTGTCGCGGTCCAAGCCCAGCGTCAGTTGGGTTAAATCGTTTGAACCTATGGAAAACCCGTCAAAAATTTGCAGAAATTGTTCGGCCAAAATTACATTTGCCGGTATTTCGCACATGGCATAAATTTTTCCTTTTACCCCGCTGTCCCTTATAATCTGAACCACTCTTCTGCCCTCGTCCAATGTCCTGCAAAACGGCACCATAGGGATTACATTGTCCAGCCCAAATTCCCCCCGCACTTTGTTCATTGCCTTGCATTCCAGCACAAAAGCATCCTTAAATTTAGGGTCATAATACCTTGAAGCTCCGCGAAATCCAATCATTGGGTTTTCTTCCTCTGGCTCGTAAATATTTCCACCTAATAAAGACCTGTATTCGTTTGTCTTAAAATCTGAAAAACGCACAATAACAGGCTTTGGATAAAAGGCAGCCCCAATCTTGCCTATGCCTTCTGCTAATTTGTCAACATAAAACTGGCTTTTATCTGTATACCCTAAAGTCAAAGCATCTATTTTCTTCTTGAGAGCCGGCTTTTGAGATTTATAATTTATCAGAGCCAGAGGATGGATTTTTATTTCATTTATGATAATAAACTCTTCCCTAGCCAGTCCCACCCCGTCATTTGGAATAAAACTCAAATTAAAAGCGTTTGAAGGCTCGCCCACATTCATCAATATCTTAGTCTTTGTTTTCTCCAAATTTGAGATGTCTGTCTTCTTTATTTCAAATGGGATAATACCCTCATAAACCCAGCCGTCTTCACCTTGTGAACAATCTATTGTTACCTCCTGCCCCGATTTTAGAGATTTAGTCCCGTTTTCCGAGCCCACAATTACAGGCACGCCCAATTCCCGGCCCACAATAGCAGCGTGGCATGTCCTGCCTCCGGAATCCGTTACAATGGCAGAGGCAAGTTTCATAGCCGGCACCCAGTCCGGATCTGTAGCTCTGGTAACCAAAACCTCTCCTTTGTTAAACTTCCCGATATCTTTGGCACTTAAAATTTTATTTACCTTGCCTGACCCAATTTTGCTTCCCACGCTCATTCCTCTTGCTAAAACCTTGGTTGATTTGGATTTTAACACATACTCCTGGAGAACCTTCAGGTTCTTTCTGCTTTGAACCGTTTCAGGCCTTGCTTGCACAATGTAAAGCTTCCCATCCCTGCCATCTTTGGCCCACTCCATATCCATTGATTTTTTATAATGGTCTTCAATTACTATGGACCATTTTGCCAAATTCAAAATTTCTTCATTTGCCAAAACAAATTTTTCTCTTTCTTTTTTAGTTGTGTCTATATTTTTTGTAAAAACCTTCCCCTTCCCGTAAATCATCTTTATGAGCTTTGACCCGATTCTTTTTTCAATAACAGGCTTAAAACCCTTTTTTAAGGTTGTCTCAAAAACATAATATTGGTCAGGCTCAACTGCCCCCTGTACTACATTTTCGCCCAAACCATAGCTGGCATTTATCAACACCACATCCCCAAATCCGGACTCTGTATCGCAGGAAAACATAACACCTGAAGCCCCAAGGTCAGACCTCACCATTTTCTGTACGCCAGCTGAAAGCCCAACTTTTGTATGGGAAAAACCCATTTCCTGCCTATAAACTATGGCTCGGTCGGTAAAAAGCGAGGCAAAACACTTTTTTACTGCTTCTAAAACATTTTCCGGCCCTGCAATATTTAAATAGGTTTCCTGCTGGCCGGCAAACGAAGCCCCGGGTAAATCTTCGGCTGTAGCAGATGAACGCACAGCAACATCTGTTTCCGGCAGTCCATACCTCTCCGATAATTTTTTATAAGCTGAAACAATTTCATGTTCCAGCTCCTGAGGTAATTTTGATTTTAGAATAAGCTCTCTTACCTGTTTGCCTTTTAAAGACAACTGCTTTAGATCATGTATATTTAAGTCTTTTAAAACTTCCACAATTTGCTTATCCAGACCGGTAGAGGACATAAAATAAAAATATGCCTCTGCAGTTGTGGCAAAACCAAAAGGTACATTTACGCCCTTAGATACCAAAGCTTTAGTCATTTCACCAAGCGAAGCATTTTTCCCGCCCACTGAATGCACGTCATTAATTCCTATTTCATCAAACCATAAAATGCTTTTTTGAGGTTTTTCCATTTTATTTTTCGTTTTTAATTATTTTTTGAGCTATGGCGAGCTCCTCGTCTGTTTTAATGGCCAATATCTTTGTTTTCTTTAAAATATCTATATTTTTTGTAATCATATTTCTTATTTTAGCGGACCCTGAACCTATGCTTCCCGTGAAAACCAAAGCATCACATCCGCCCAAAACAGCAAAGTATGCGCCAATATATTTTTTTACAGAATAAGCATAAACATCAAGGGCAAATTGGGCTAATTTATCTCCATTTTTTATTTTTTCTAGAACCTCCAGCATTTCTCCTGTGTGGCACATACCCATTAGCCCAGACTCTTTATTTAAAATTTCACGGGTTTTGTCTACTGTAAATTCTTCTGCCAGGTCCAATATGATTCCCGGGTCTATGCTGCCGGATCTGGTTGTCATTACCAGCCCCTCCATGGGAGTAAACCCCATGGAGGTATCCATTGGCTTGCCATTTTTTATTGCAGCAATACTGGCGCCTCCGCCCAAATGGCAGGTTATAATTTTTAGTTTGTTAAACGGTTTTTTTATTTTTTCTGAGGCAATTTTAGCCACATATTCATGAGAGATGCCGTGAAAACCAAATCGTTTAAACCCGTATTTTTCGGTAATTTCTTTGGGCACAGCATAAGCCCGGGCTATATCAGACAAATTAGCAAAAAATTCCGTATCAAAAACTCCAAACTGCTTTGCTTCTGGAAAAACTCTTTCAGCTGTTTTTACCCCCAAAATATTGTAAGGGTTATGCAGGGGCGCCAGCTTGTTAACTTTTTCCAGCTCCATTAAGGTATCTTTATCTAGAGCAGTGATATTTGTAAATTTATCTCCTCCATGGACAATTCTATGTCCTATTATTCTAATATCAGCTTTATGCTCAGACAATTTTTCCAATTCACCTAACAAAAAATCAACATAATTTCTGTGGTCTGTAATAGCAATATCATTTTCTTTAATCTTTTTTAAGCTATCGGAAAAAAGCTTCCATTTAATAGATTGCGACCCGCAATTAAGCACTAAAATCATTTTTTTATGATACCTTCGCCAATTTTATTAATACCAGCCGCGTTTCCTTCATCAGTATCTATGTGCATACATAATTTATAATCGTCTTTAACTCTAACAACAACATTTTCGAAAACAACGGGGCGCAAACCCTCGGCTCTGACAGAAACCAGTTCTCCGTTTTTGAGACCCAGTTTTTTTTCCTCGCTTGTCGCACAATGAATGTGCCGCTGAGCAATAATAAGGCCTTCGTCTAATTTTACTTCTGCTTTGGGGCCCCGGATTATCACACTCGAGGAATGCCGCAAATCCCCAGAAACCTTCACTATCGGTACTATTCCAGATCCAATTGTATCGGTTAGGCTTATCTCAACCTGCGACTGCGCCCTTGCCGGCCCCACTATTCTCACCTTCTCAAATTTTTTAGAACCAAATTCAATCTCAACAGTTTCCTGACAAGCAAAATCAAACGGCTGGCTAAGCTGTTTTATTTTTGTCAGCTCATAACCTTCTCCAAATAACTTTTCTATATCCTTTTGAGCCAAATGGCAGTGCCTAGCAGAAACTTCTATGGGAACTTTTATCTCTTTCATATTATCTAATTATAATTGCAATCAAAGCAAAAGTAAATAAACAAAAACAGGCTCTTAAGGCCTGTTTTTTTATTGTTACAATTTATTGCCGACAAACGTGGCAAACTCTGCCAGTCTTCTGCTATACGCCCATTCATTATCATACCACGCCACAATTTTTACCATGTTTCCATTTACCATTGTCTTATCAGCATCAACAATAGACGAATAAGTGTCTCCCTTAAAATCCGTTGACACCAAAGGCTCTTCTTCAACCCTTAAAATTCCTGTAAAACCTTTTGTTTTCGAGGATTTTTTAAACGCCTCGTTGACTTCCTCAGCAGAGGTTTCTTTTCCCACCTCTACTATTAAGTCTAAAACAGACACAGTGGGAGTGGGCACCCTCATGGCAATGCCATCTAGTTTGCCTTCAAGCTCTGGAATCATTTTACTGATAGCTTTTGCTGCTCCCGTAGATGTGGGTATTATGTTCAAAGCCGCTGCCCTGGCTCTTCTTAAATCCTTATGGGGCAGGTCCAAAATGCGCTGGTCGTTTGTGTAGCTGTGTACAGTGGTCATAAAACCCTTTACAATCCCAAATTCGTCATTTAATACTTTTGCAATAGGGGCCAAACAATTTGTGGTGCAAGAACCCATATCCATTATATCAACATTTTCAGCATCAAATTCCTCTGCATTTACTCCCAACACAAATCCGGGAATATCCTTGTCTTTTGCGGGAGCTGAAATAATTACTTTTCTAGCTCCGGCCTTTATGTGCTTTGAGGCTCCTTCGCGATTTGTAAAAATACCTGTACACTCCAGCACAATATCCACCCCTAGATCCTTCCACGGAAGTTTTTCTGGGTCTTTTTCGGCTAAAACAGCATATTTTTTGCCTGCTATAATAATGGCGTCCTCTGTAGAAGTTATTTCTTTTCCGTAACGTCCGTAGTTTGAATCATATTTTAACAAATGAGCCAGGGTAGCGTTGTCGGTAAGGTCGTTTATAGCCACAACCTCCAAATCGGGTTGTGATTCTTCGATATTTTTAAACACTTGGCGGCCTATCCTGCCAAAGCCGTTTATAGCTACTTTTATCATGTTTTTTACTTCTGCTTTATTTTTGCTAATTTATCGATTTTATTTTTGTCAAATCCCACTATGACCTCTCCGTCTATGTCCACCACGGGCACACCCATTTGCCCGGATATTTTTATCATCTCTTGAAGAAGTTTTTCGTCTTTCGATACGTCTATGTCGATATACTCCACATTATTTTTTACCAAATATTCCTTTAATGTCCTACAATAAACACACGTTGGAGTTGAATATACTTTTATCATGTTTTTACTGAGCTGGAGCACAATCTGCTGCGGTACTGCCAGATCCGGAAGAGGCGCTGGAGTCAGCATAGGTTGTTGAAAATGAGGTAGCTGCGGAATCTGTTGTCAAAGGAGTCGAGCAAAAGCTTGGTTCAGAATTAAAAGCTCCGCAAACCATAGTGCGTATTGCCTCAGCTGACCTGCCCCCAAAATTAAATTCAGAAATCTCCTGGTCGCCTAAAATCAATGTTGGAGATCCTGTTACGTTGTACTGCGCGTTCAAAGCAAAATCCTTTTGGGCATAGGCAACTCCCCGGCTTGTATCTGTTATGCAGGTATCTAATTTTGCAGAGTCAACGCTGGTTGATTTCTCACATCCGGCGGTATCACCGGCTTGCATTTGGCAAGCAACATAATCCCAGTATTTTGCAGGCTGTTCATCTCTTATACAGATTTGTCTTAAATTTTCAACTGCTTCTGCGGCTCCATGCATAGAGTCAATTGTTTTGCCATCGCTGGAAACATTCCCCATATACCTTACGTTAATATATTTTGCTAGGCTTGGCTGTTCTTTGACTGCTTCTGCCATGGCTCTTTGCATTTGAAGGCCATAAGGACACCTGGCAACTACATAGGCCTCCAGCATAGGATTGTCGGTTTTTTGTATGTCTGCAACTGTTTGCGGACCGGGCGCCGAGTTAGAGGCTGCAGCGTCCTCATTTGTTGCGTCGGCGGGCGTTCCGCTTATATCAATGGCCTGAGGAAACAAATATTTTCCATCTTTAGTTACATAGGAATCAAATTGATTTCCCCCTATGTCAATCTTAACTTTTACCAACCCGGACTCCTCAGCAATACTAACCAAGGAGGCTGGAGTGCTGGAAAGACCATTATTATTTATATAATCTATTGCTTTCTGGGCTAATTTATCATTTGATTGCCCAAAAAAGCCCTGAAAATTAAAGGCATTGGCATTGTTATCCGCAAAAATTAAAAAGGCGACAACCACTACTCCGATTACTCCAATCCCGGCAAGGATTGTATTTTTGTCCAACTTCTTTAAAAAACCTAGCTTAGACATTTATTTTTATTAAATTGCTGATTGTTAGATTGTCAATTTATTTCAATGCAACAATGAGCGATTTAAACTTTATTATTATGTTAGTATAATTATTATATTATAATATTATTTTTATGCAACTTTTGTATATTTCCCTCCATCAAATTCATATTTTAAAAGTGCTCCAAACGGCAATTCAACATTTATTATTTCCTCGTCACTGATATTCTCTATATATTTTACTATTGCTCTCAAGCTGTTATGACTAGCCACCACCAAAACACTTTTTCCGTCTTTTAAATCGCTTTCAATATGCCTTCTAAAAAAGGGCTCTGCTCTTTTGCAGACATCCTTCAAGGATTCCCCTCCCGGAGGCGCCACATCATAGCTCCTACGCCATAGTCGAACCTGTTCATCGCCATACTTTTCTTTGACCTCGCCCTTATTTAGGCCCTGCAATTCGCCATAGCTGCGCTCATCTAACGCTTTATCCATAATAATAGGCAAATCAGATTTCCCAAGCTCATTTAAAATTAAATTTGCGGTTTCTTTGTTTCTAATTAGCGGAGAAGTGTAAACTTTATCAATTCGACAACCAGCAAATTGTTTTGCGGCTTCCGGAGCGCTCTTAATTCCCTCCTCGCTTAACGGCACGTCTGTCCATCCAGTAAATTTATTTTCTAAATTCCATTGGGATTTTAAGTGTCTTTGCAAATATAATTTAGCCATAAGATTAAGTGATGTAATAATTTTTTTTGGCGACAACTAGCTCCCCGCACCTGCCTGCCGGCAGGCAGGGAAAAAATTATTTGGCGAGCGAAAGTTCTTTTTCAATCTCCGCTATTCTCTGATATTTACAACCTTCTATATTATTTTTATATGAAGGTTGCAGGCTCAATAAAACCTTCTAGCAACGAGTGCTTCCTATTTCAGTCCCCGTTCTATTTCTACTACGCGTTGATATTTACACATTCTTTCCGGTTTTGCCGGAGACCCTGATTTTAACATATCAGCTCCTGCCCCAACTGCCAAATCAGCAATAAAATCATCCATTGTCTCCCCGGACCTATGGCTTACAATAACCTTCCAGCCAAAGGATTTTGTCATATTTATTGCATCTATTGTTTCACTCACGCTTCCAATTTGATTTAATTTTATTAACACAGCATTAATTGCTGACTTGTTATGCGCTTCTTTTATTGTCTTAATATTTGTAGTTGTAAGGTCGTCGCCCACAATGGTTATTTTTTGCCCCAATTCCTTTGTTATTTCTTCAAATCCCTGCCAATCTTCCTGTGCAAAAGGGTCTTCAATAAACGCGAGAGGAAAATTTTCAACAAAATTTTTATACATGTCTAACAACTCGCTTCGCATTAACTCTCTCCCTTCAAAATTATATTTTCCATTTTTGTAAAACTCAGAAGCAGCAATATCTAAAGCAATTACCGCGTCTTTATGTTCGAGTACGTTCCTAAAGGTATAGAGTGCCTGTTCGGTTTTAGAAAAAGGGGCCTCAAAGCCTCCCTCAAAACCCATCGGTACCTTGCCGTAACTTTTTTCTAGAATTTCGCTTAAATTTTGAAAAATTTGATTGCACAAAACAAGATTCTCTTGCATTGTTTTCTTGTGGGGGACAACCATAAACTCCTGGACACTCATGCCAGTTTCTTTATTTGTATGAACTCCGCCCTCGAATAAGTTAAACATAGGCAAAGGTGCAAACAGTCTTTCTTTATTTCCCGCCAATTCTGCAATATGCTGATATAAAGGTACTTTTTTTGATGCGGCTCCAGCTCTGCAAGCAGCCATAGAAACCCCCAAAATAGCATTAGCTCCCAATTTTGATTTGTTTTCTGTGCCGTCCAGAGTAATCAAAAATTCATCAACTTCCCTTTGGTTTAATACGTCCTTGCCTTTCAATTTTGGTGCAATAATATTGTTTATATTATTTATTGCAGTATTTACTCCCCTGCCATCTGCATCACGAAGTTCTAAAGCCTCCCTTTCGCCAGTGGAAGCGCCAGAAGGCACAGAGGCTGTAGAATCCCCTTTATCAGTTTCTACTGTCACTTCTACTGTCGGCTTTTCTCTGGAGTCTTTAATTTCCCTTGCAATTATATCTTTTATTTTTGACATCTTGCTCAGTTACTTTTTAATTCTTTGGAGGTATTCGTAGGCTGCCAGGGCGGCTTTGGCCCCCTCGCCCGCTGCTGTAACAATTTGTTTGTATTTTCCCTGATTGCAATCTCCTACAGCAAACAATCCCGGGGTCTTGGTTTGCATGGTTTCCTGTTGGACTATAATTTCATCCTTTTCAGAAAACTCCACCAGCCCCTTGGCAAATGATGTGGCGGGAGACCTTCCCACTTCTACAAACACTCCGTCAATCTCCAACTTCCCTTCCTCGCCAGTTTTTCTGTCTTGATAGGTTAAAGATTTTACAAATCCTTCGCCCTCTATTTTAAGAACCTTAGCAGAGGTTATAACTTCTGTCTTTCCGTTTTTCTTTACTAAATCCTGATTTTCCTGGTCTGCTCTCAAAACTTCGCTAAACTCTAAAATGTAAATTTTCTTTACATAATTGCCCAAAAACACGGCCGATTCAAAGCCCGAATTGCCTCCGCCTATTACTGCGACTGTTTTGTCTTTAAATATGGGCCCGTCGCACAATGAGCAATAGCTAACCCCTTTTCCAATAAACTCTTTTTCCCCTGGCACTTCCAAGGGCCTTGGGTCCGCCCCAGTACCTATGATTACAGCCAAAGATTCATATTTATTATTTTGGCTAGTGGAAATTATAAATTTATTATTTTCATTTTCTATTTTAAGCACCTCCTCTAAAACAACTTCTACGTTATTGCTCTTTAACTGGTCGGCAAAATGCTTGCTCAAATCCGGGCCCGAAATTTTGTCAAAACCGGGATAATTTTCAATATCAACAGACTTTTCAGCCACCTGTCCGCCCACATCCTTGCTGATAACCAGCATATTTAATTTTTGCCGGGCTGCGTAGACTGCAGCCGATGTCCCAGCCGGTCCTGCGCCTATTATAATAAGGTCGTATGTCATTTAATTGTTTTTAAATATTGCCTTAATTCCGGGCCAAATTTGGGGTCGTGAAGAGACATATAGAAAAAGGATTTTAGCCATTTTTCTTTATCGCCACATTCCAGCCATTCGCCCTTTATTTCATAACCATAAAGAGCCTTTCCGTCTTCCAGCATCTTAGCAAAAACCTCTGCTAAAATTATCTCTCCCTTTTTAGATGGTTTGGCCTTCTTAAGATAATCAAAAACCTCCGGCGTTAGGACATGTTTTCCTACAACAACCAAATCAGACATAATTTCCTCTGGAGCTGGTTTTTCAATTATTTTTTTTATCTTGTAGAGATTATTAGCTATTTTTTCTACGGCAACAGATCCGTAAGCCGGTATTTTTTCCCTTGGTAATTTTTTTAACCCTAAAACCGGTGCATTGCATGTTTTATAAACATTCATCAATTGCGCCAGCGCGGGCTCATCTGCATCTATGACGTCGTCCCCAAAGGAATTTACAACCGGCTCCTTTTTAACAATTTTCGCCGCCTGTAGAATTGCGTGGCCGTCCCCAAGCGCCTCTTTTTGAGTTACAAAAGAAAATTTAACTTTGTTTATCATTGCCTCAAAATTTTTATAATCCCTCAACTGGCTTTCTTTCTTCCGTTTGATAAGAAGCTTCTCTAAATCAGGAGCCTTTTTGAAATACTCCATAATAGTTTTTTGACCAGGGCTTAACACAAACACGATTTCCTCAACGCCGGAATTTACGGCCTCCTCTACAATATATTGGATAACAGGTTTGTCCACCAGTGGAAGAAGATCCTTTGATAAAACGCGGGACATTGGAAGGAATCTTGTCCCCAAGCCTGCCACAGGAATAATTGCTTTTTTTATCTCTATATCCATGATTTTAAAAAGTTTTTATTTATTAAATTTCACGCGCCTTAAAAATGCCGGTATTTCCCATTCTTTTTCCTGATCAATGCGTTTTTTCTCCTCTTGTTCTTCGGCTTTTTTTATCTCAAGCCCGCTTCTTCTTATGGGAGTTTTTTTAAACTCTGGCGTTTCTTTTATCAGCTCGGGAGCAGTCTCTTTAACGTTCATTTTTTTGCTTATCGTTGTGGCTACAACAGGCTCGCGAGGCTTTATCTCGGGAGCAGGAATAGCTTTTTTCTCTTTATCTTTTGGGGCAATAGGTTTCTTTGGCGTCCTCCCTTCCTCCTTCCGGATCCTGGCAATTTTTTTTGTTTTTTTAGCTTCAGGTTTGACAGCGCTCTTAATAGATGGTGTCTCTGCCTTAGTGACAACAACTCTATTTTTCCCAGGCAAAATAATTTCTGGTTTCCAAGAAAATGCCTCCTCCCTAGAGCCACCGCCCGTCATTAAAATTGTTGTTTTTATCTTGTTTTTTAATTTTAAATTCTTTGAAATTCCAAATATAATCTTTGCGTCCGAATGAGCCTTAGAAATATGCGAACTTACCTTTTCAACCTCAAACATAGACAAGTTTTCAGAACCAGCAATGTTAAAAAGAATTTTCTTAACCTCAAAGCCTCCTGTTTGGAGTAATGGGTTTATAAAAACCCTTTCACAAATTTTTTCAGCGCGATTTTTACCAGATTCTTCAATAGTATTTAAAAATGCAGAGTTTCCCGTGCCTCTCAATATTGTTCTTAGGTCAGCAAAGTCAATGTTTATTATTCCCGGGCTATAAATCAAATCGATCAGGCTTTCTAGGGACTCTATCAGACTTTTATTAACGACGGAAAAAGCATTTGTAATCGGAGTAGATTCGTCTATAATCCGAAAAATTTTCTCATTGGGAATGGTCAGGGAAACATTTAAGGATTGTTTTAATGTTTTTAAGGCGCTTAGGGCAACCCGAGACTTGTTTTTTCCTTCAAACTTAAAAGGCAGAGTAAAAATTCCTAAGGTTATACCACCAAACTTTTTAGCCTCCTCGGCAAAAATTTGCGTGGCTCCAGAGCCCAACCCCCCTCCCAGCGAAGCAACAAAAATGACTATATCCTGGTCTCTGAAAATGTCTCCAATTTTTTCTCTAACAGATTCTGCCGCCTGCTTTGCCAAGTCGACATTTACGCCCGTCCCCAGCCCATGGGTAAATTCATCGCCAAACCAAAAATATTTGATTCCTGGCCTCTTTTTAAGCGCCCTGATATCTGTATCTGCAATAACAAAGGTCGCCTTATTTAACGACCTGCCGATTTCAGAAACTATAGAGCCTCCACCGCCGCCAATTCCGACAACCTTTATTCTTGCTCTAAACAGAGCCTCAGCTGGAAACTCCTCGACGACAGCTTTCTGCGCCGCCCTTTTGTTTTTTTTAAGAACTCTCGGCGTAATCTTATCGTGCTTCCCGGACAAACTCGCCTTATGGCGAGACTGTGGCGAACCTGTCAAAATACCTTTGGCTTTTACCGGGTATTTCTTTTCTTTTCTAACGATTTTTCTAACTGCCCTGATTTTTTTGACAAAAGGTTTTTTCCCTTTCCCGACCAAACGCGCCTTTGGGCGCGATTGCGACGGGCCCTTCAAAATGCGCTTTGCCACTTTTGCCTGCCTGCCGGCAGGCAGGTTGGGCTTAACTAAAACTTTTCTGTTCTTAACAGGTTTTTTTGCAATAACGCGCTTCTTTACTAATTTTATTTTCCCAGACATGATTATTATATGTTACTCTGTTGAATTTTTTTTTCAAGAGCAAAAAATAAAATTCCATCTGCAAACAAAAAAGCCGATGAATTTCTTCACCGGCCCGTTCCCCTGTCACAAGAACCTGGCACCGTTACATCGTGATGCCGAGCTCTTGAGTGATGACCCGATGAACCTCGGCGACAGGATCGGCGGACTGGAGTATCTGGCGGCCCATCACCAAATACTTGGCTCCGTTGGCGCGGGCGTTCTTAGGCGTGTCAACACGCGCCTGGTCGCCCTTGTCCACGCCAGGCGAACGAGTGCCCGGGATGACCGTGTCTTTTTCGGGGTAAAGCTTGTGAAGCTTCTTGACCTCGAGGGGCGAGCAAACAAATCCGTCCGCAGCGTATTTCACGAGCTCAGCCAGCTTGAGCACCTCCTGCATGGGCCGGCGGGCATAAATCTCCTCGCACGTCTTCCGATCAATGGAGGTCAGCACGGTCACCGCCAGCACCTTGGTGCGACTGGCGCCGACTTCGTTTAGCTTGGCACGGACGGCCTTGACCATCTCGCAACCGCCCGATGCATGTACGGTGACAGCCCACGGCGGACAGGCTGCGAAGTGCCGGCTGATGTTCTCCAAGGTGTTCTTGATGTCGTGGCCCTTGAGGTCGGCCATGACGCGGCCGTACACCGAGAGATTCGGCAACAGCCACTCGATGCCCTTGTTGAACATCAAATCGTTGACCTTGATAATGCACCCGGATGTACGAAGCTGGTCTGCGAGCGGGAGAACTTCCTCCCAACTCTTGCCATCAAAAGCGACAACGATGGGATTCTTCTCTTCCCTGGCAAGGTCGCAACGCTCCATGAGCCCACGACTGACCAGGTACTTTCGCACATTATGGAGCGTGAACGCCGGCCAAACACCAACGTCACCGAAGCCGGCCTCAGCCATCTTTTTCTTCCAGCCCTGCTGGCGGTCACACAACACAACCATGCCTGCGATTTCGGCCGCAGCCTTGCGCAGCGCTGTGAGGGCCGGAATCTTGGAAGCTCCGTCAGTGATAACGTCATCCATGATGGCAACGCGGTCTCCGGGGTTCAGATCGCCAATGAGCTGCCCCGACACCACTCTGCCCTCCTTGGCCTGCTCTCGAATGGTAACGGCCGGGATTCCGGTCTCCACCGAAACAGCGCCCGCGAGCAGGCTGACCGCCTCTGGGACCTCCACAAACCTGTCGAGCCGAAGACGCCGGAGCGGGTTGGCGAAGAGCTCCGAAAGAAACCGGATTATGTGCGGCTTGCTCCGCATCATGCGGAGGTTGACATAGATGTCTGTCTTCCCGCCGCTTTTGAGCGGCAAGGAACGTGCATTGTCCCACTTGATGAGGGATCCATTGACGAGGCGCGAAATGGCCTCTTCCTGCTCACCTTGGCACAGCCAACACGAACCGTCGAATCTGAACATAGCTCTCTCCCTCTGGCCCGCAGGCCAAAAAAAAGACGCAAATTGACAAACAGCTAAATGTCCCAACACGCGCCGGGACAAACTTGCCTTTTATAATATATAAAATGCCAAAAAAAGTCAATTTTACACTTAAACCAAACGGCTCCCACTCAAAAGTGCTGAGCCGTTTAAAATAGAATTAAATTTTAAGTTATTTATCGGATATTTCCACTATTTTGTTTCTAGATGTGTGGCCGGAGATAATTTTAACAGAGGAACTGCCTGTTTTAAAATAAACAGCCAAAGCATTTCTTATAGCCTCATTGGCTTTGCCCTTTACAGGAGGTTCTGTAACTGAAACTTTATAGTGGCTCTCATCCATTTTCTCCACATTCTCTTCTCTGGAGTTTGGTTTTGCAACAACAAATATGCGCATAAATAAAGCGAGGTAATGTATTTTTTGTAGGCCTCAGGGCACGCAAGTGCCTGACAGCCGGATAAAAAATATATTGCCGAGCGGAATTAAACTACAATCTTGTTTCCCTTTCCAATTAAATCTACCTCCCTGCCCTGCACTAGGATTGCTTGCTCGTCTGTCAGAATCCGCAATTTTCGCCTTTGCCACTTCCACGGAATCTTGCTCTTTATAATATCTGCGTGTTCAGGTCTAAAATGGACAAAAATATCAAACGGCACCAGCCCCAGCCCCTTTAAATTTTTAACCCCAAAATGATCACCTTCGCGCTTCCATCCAGCGGTTTTAATTGTCCTGCCAGCCACCATGCTTCCCGCAGAAACGCCGATATAAACAGACCCTTTTTTAAGTAATTTTTTAATAATTTTCTCAAAATTACAGGCTCTCATTGCCCGGAGCAAATAAAACGTATTTCCACCCTCGACATAAATAATGTCCTTATGTTTTAACAATTCCATTACCTCTTCCTCTTTTTTTCCTTCAATATCAATCTCTTCAACATTAAAGCCGAGCTCCTCCCTCATTATTTTCCAGTCTTCCTCAACGTAACTTAAATCGCTTTCAGGCTTGGCTGCTGTATTAATAAAAGCCACTGTGATATCGTAGGCGGGCTTTTGAAGCAACTTAATTATCTCACTTTTCATTTGCATCCCGTTAGAGGTTAAAAGCAGCGTTTTTACCTTACGATGCTTTATCGCTTCGCCTATAAGCCCTGCTAAATAATAAATAACAGCCAAAAAAATAAGTATTCCTCCTACGGCGCCGACAGCGGCTACTCCAAATGGCGTAAAAAGAAGCTGCAACATGTCCGTTTGAAAGAACTGCATTTTCAACATTGGTAGCTGCCAATAGATATTTAGCAGAGATTGCAAATCGTAAGATTCTGTTTTACCCACAGCCAGAACATATTTTCCCTCGTTGTTAGGGGAAAACACCTCAATCCTATATGAGCCAGCAGAGAGTTGCCGCTCAAGCTCGGGGCCTTTTAGATAGTAATCTCTTCCAAATTCTTCATAATATTCCGGCCATTCCATGCCAAAGCCGTCTGCCTCGTCAATTTTTTCGTTGCCGGAAAAAATATTAGCCGAATATCTTCCGGATATATTTGTTGACTCTGGGACTAAAAGATTAACATACAAAACAAAATTACTTTCAGAAGTTATAAAATAATTCCTTGTCTGGCCACTCAATTCGTCGTAAAACGCCTGTGAAATTTCAGGATTTTTTATCTGAATGTCGCCCTCCTCGTTATAAATAAGCCTCGGCTGGTGTGCAAAGGCGGGCAAAGGAGGGGCAAATAAAAAAAATAAAAATACAGTTAATAAAAGTTTGGGAGCTGTTCTCATTAATATTCCATTAAATATTATTTTTTATGGTGGCTACAGCTACAATTATCACAATCCATTCCACATTCGCAGCACCGGTAACACAACCATGGCCGGCACAAGCATTTATCGCCTTTCTTTAGCAATCTACGGCATTTTTTGCAAAACTGCGCATCCTTTGAAGGGGTCTTTAAATCTGCATCCAAAGAATTATCTTCCTCTGGCAATACGGCCGGCTTAGCTCTAAACATCGGCCCATGCCCCGGAATTATCCAGTCTGCTATTTTCAGCACCTCCTTCCGGCTCTGCTTTAACTGATCTGGTTTTGAGGCAAACATATCATCTCTAGGGTCTGTAGGATAATCCTCTCGCCAAAAAACATCTCCACAAATAGCCACCACGCCCTCTTCTGTAGTTACAAAAAGTGTTATATCTGTGTCGTTGTGGCCGGGAGTCGCAACGATCTGTATGTTAGAAGAAAACCGTTCAGTCCATTCGCTGACCGTGTTTTTCTCCCATACGCCAAAAAATTCTAAAACTTTAGCGTCCGGGAACATTCCTACGTTTCTATAATGGTCAATATGCGAATGGGTAATGCAAACTACATCAACGTCTTTTACGCCCAAGCCCTCTCTGGCCAAAGCATCAATTAAAATATTCTGATTTTCCAAGACTCCGGGATCAACCACCATTACAATATCCCCGTCCTTAATCAAGGTTATTGTAGGACAGCTTTTTTCTGCCCCCGTCTCCCCAACCAAATCAGCATTTGTATAACCCTCTACTAAAACTTTCACCTTGGCGCTCATAATATTTGTATCTTATCCCCTGAAAATATTTTTGCCTCCATTTTTATACAATCTTCTTTTTCGCCATCCACCACAATATCGCAATCCAAATTAAATGAAATAAAGGCCGCGTTTTTATGAGTATTAATAGATATATCTACTCCTGATATTTCCGCGTCCGCACCAGATATCGAGCTGTGGCTAGCCTCAATTTTTTCTTGCAGTCCCACATAAAACTGTTTTTCAGAAAAATTTTTTAACGCCAAGGAAAGATTTCTTAATAAATCCTCTTTTATCCCGGATTTTTTTGCAATTTTTTGCAGCCCTTTGCCTGAAACAATATTCTTCTCAATATAATCAAGGGCCGATTCTAGATAGCCATTTTTATCTATAATTTCCATAAATATCGGAAATTAGTACCCTTTTTTATTATATCCTTCAAAAGATTTTGTTACAATCAATTTATCAGCCAAATTACAAGGTTTAGCAGCCCGGCGAACGTCACCCACAAAATATAAGGGACAAGCATATAGGCGGCTACTTTAGAAACACGATAAAAATTAACAGTGGTATAAATAATGGCGGCCAACAACATTAGCAACTCAAAAAAAGCCAATCCGGGATTATGAGCCCCAAAAAATATTATAGACCAAAAAATATTTAACAAAAGCTGTACTATAAATACTAAAACTATATTAATTTTCTGCCACGGCCCTGACCAAAAATTTTCAGACCATTTATTCCAGGCCTTCAATCCAGAATTTCCTATTCTATTACTGACTTTGAAATCTTTTTCCATCACTAAATATAAAGAAATACCCATCAAAAGAAATAATACTGTCCAAACTGGCCCAAAAATCCAGCCTGGAGGATTAAAAAACGGCTTATCAAGCCGTTGATACCAACCGGCAATTTCAGCGCCCGTAAATACAGCGCCCAAAACACCCGCCAATTCACAGATTATAACACTTATTAGTAATTTTACTATTTTGTTGAAGCCCATAAACTTTTATTTACAATCCTCAGGACATTCCTCCGGTGTTTCCGGACAAATACAGTTTGTACTGGAAGGGTTGCATGAAGTATTTTCCGGCTGGCAAATACCGTCGCCACATTTATCAAAACATATAGATATGGATCCACCGCCTTCTGCTTTAACACCGCTTACCTGAACCTGGAAATCATCGCCTGGGTTAGCCGGCTGGCCTTCGGCATTGTTTCCCGCGCTATTGTTTTCCTTAACTATCTCCGGCTCGGTAGCATTGTCTTCTAAGCCTGGTACAAAAACATCCTCGGCTTGCTTATTCGCATCCCCACCAAAATCTCCAGTACTAATATTATTTTCCCCTAAAAATTTATACGCCGCAACAGCCAAAAGTCCCGCAAATACCAAGACTAAAATTAAAATAAGTAATACTTTCTTGTCCATTTTTGAGAATAGCATGAGTTTTTATTTAATTATAACCGAATTTTATTTTATATCAACAACTTCCTCCCATGGCAAGCCTTCTTTGCCAAAATGGCCGTAAGCTGATGTTTGGCTATAAATGGGCCTGCGTAGGTTTAGCCTCTCTATAATGGCCCTTGGCTTGAAATCAAAATGTTTCTTGGCAATCTCCGCTATGCTCTCCCCTTTTTCGTTTATGGCCTCTACCATCAATGGCTCGGCTTCTCCAATGGCATATGCCACAGAAACCAGGCACTGCTTTGCAAAACCGTTGGCAACCAGGTTTTTAGCCGCAAAACGGCACATATAGGCCGCTGACCTGTCTACTTTGCTTGGATCTTTACCTGAAAAGCATCCTCCTCCATGAGTAATCAATCCTCCATAAGTATCAACCATAATTTTCCTTCCTGTCAGGCCTGCATCCGCCTCAAACCCGCCTTGCACAAACCTGCCCGTAGGATTTACCAAAATTTTTACGTCTGTTATATCCCCAATAACCGGCTTAATTAATTTTTCTATAAGAGTTTGCTTTATTTTCTCTTGAGCCACATTTTCTGTATGCTGGCAACTTACCAAAACAGCTTTTATTTTTCCGTTTTCCACCGTAATTTGGGTTTTGCCATCCGGCTTTAGCCAATTTACCGCTTTTTCCCTTCTTAAGTTTTCCAGGCCTTTTGCCAAGGCATGCACCTTTACAATGGCCATGGGCAAAAATTCTGGAGTTTCATCGGTCGCAAAACCATACATAATACCCTGGTCCCCTGCTCCGCCTGTGTCTACACCCTGGGCGATGTCGGGAGATTGCTTGGCAATGCCAACCACCATATTTAAAGTTTCTTCATAACCTATGTTTTTGTAAACATCTCTGGCAATTTGCCCGGCGTCAAAATTTGCTTTTGTGGTGACCTCCCCCCCCACAACCAAAAGCCCGTGATTGCCAAATGCCTCAATGCCGGCCCTTGTCATGGGGTCTTGCTTTAAACATTCGTCTAAAATGGCGTCAGAAATCTGATCGCAAACCTTGTCGGGGTGCCCCGATGTTACGCTTTCTACTGTGTATGTTTTTGGTGTAAACATATTATATTTTTAAATAATAAAAAACTCCTTCGTAAAAGAAAGAGCGGCATGTTATCTTCCCCTTACGGCCCTCTTTTGCATAAAGCTACAGACGGGCAAAGGCTGGACTTAGCACCTTTCTATATAATATAGAGGTTGCTGGTGGGTCATAGAGCCAGTGCTCTCTCCACTCTCTTGATAATTTAAATTGTGTGGGCGTGGAAGGAATCGGACCTTCGACCTCTGTCTTATCAGGACAGCGTTCTACCACTGAACTACACGCCCATATTAATTCATATAATAACAAAAAAATCCCCTTATGTAAATAACAAAAAAAAGCCTCTCAAAAGAATGGCCAAGAGTGATATCGGAATTTAGCCGAAAGGCAAGACCAAAAAATGCTGCGGGACTAGGACTCGAACCTAGATACCATCCTCCAGAGGGATGTGTCCTACCATTAGACGATCCCGCAATATTGCCTGGCTTATATGTCCAGGTATTTTTTGACTACTATAAAGCTGGAAACTACTCCCACCCCTACTCCGAATAATAACTGTATTAAAACAAAAATCCACAGATTAGTCAAGAAATAACCATACAAATTAAACCCGGGCAGAATTGTAGAAATTTCAGGAGATAAAAGATAGGCAAAAAGAGCAGAAAACAAAATACAAATCATAAATGCAATTACGCCGTAAATTACACCTTCCATTATAAATGGTCCCCTAACAAACCAGTCTGATGCGCCCACTATTTTCATGGTGGATATTTCGTCTTTTGAGCTGTCGATAGCTAATTTTATAGTGTTAAACACAACTAAGGCAGAGAGTATGATTAGGATAATCCCTATTACAAGCCCATATTTATTTATATTAGAGGTAATGGTATAAACTTTTTCTATGGTATTTTTCTTTTGAGAAAAATCAATCTTGGAAATAAGATTGCTAAAATCTGAATTTTGCATTGTGTTGGCGACTTCCTCGTATTGGGCAGGGTCTCCGTTTGTAACTATGTTCAAGGACGGCAAAAAAGGATTGTCGCCTACTTCAGCTAAAGCCCTCTGCAAGACCGCGTTATCCTGATGCGCCTGCGTAAAAGAGGCTAGGGCTTGGTCCTTAGAAACGTATTCAATACTTCTTACGTCCGGGGATATTTTTATAATTTCGTCTTTCACGGCTAAAATGTCTTCTTCTGGTGTTCCGTCTACAAAATAAGCTGTAATATCTATCTTGTTTTGGATTTGTACAGTTAAATAACCTGCGGCTCCGTGAAAAAAATATAGCCCCGTCACAAGCATAATCGCAATAACTAAAATAAAGGTTGTAGCTATGGAAATGCCTTTGTTCCTTCCAAAGTCATTAATTGCAAATTTGAAAACTCGGGTAAAGCTTGTAAACATTTAATTTAAAGGCTAAATAATAAATTGTCCTCGTTTTTCATCCCTAATAACCCTGCCCCCAACCAGAGTGATTACTCTTTTGCCCAGCTTGTTTACCGTCTCCCTGTCGTGGGTAAGTAAAATAACAGTAGTGCCGGCTTTATTTATTTTCTCCAAAAGAAAAACCACCTCATAAGTGTTGTATGGGTCCAGGTTACCTGTGGGTTCGTCAGCAATTATAATTTTAGGCTTATTGACCAGGGCCCTGGCAATAGCCAGCCTTTGCTGCTCCCCTCCGGATAATTGCTTGGGAAAATTATCTATTTTTTCTTTCAATCCTATCAGCTCAAGCACCCTGGGAACCTCTTGTTTTATTTCGCCATATCCTCTGCCCTCCACTTCCAAAACATATGCTACGTTTTCATAAACCGTTTTACCGGGTAAAAGCTTATAATCCTGATATATCCCGCTTATGCTTCTTCTAATATTTTGTATTTCTGAGGAGGTGGCTGTGCGCAGATTTTTGCCCTTAAAATAAACATCTCCGTAGCTGGGCTCCTCCATACCCAGAACAAGCCTGGTCAAGGTAGTCTTGCCCGCTCCCGACTTCCCCACTATGGAAACGAATTCTCCCTCCTCTATCTGGAAAGATACATCTTGCAAAACTGCTGTATTCGGAGGATATATTTTAGTTACTTTTTCAAATTTAATCATTTCTCTGTAATTTTATTTCAGCTTGTATAAAATCCTCAAGATTCCCGTCCAGCACGCCTTCTGCGTCCGATGTTTCATATTGCGTGCGCAAGTCCTTTACCATCTTATACGGGTGCAAAACATAAGACCTTATCTGGTTTCCCCATGAAGCTGAAATTGCGTCGCCTTTTATTTCTTTTATTTTTTCCTCCCTGTTTTCTTCCCTTAACTGGCTAAGCTTGGCGTACAAAATTTTCATTGCTTTTTCTTTATTTTTACCCTGCAATCGCTCTGTTTGGCAAGACACCACCAGCCCCGTGGGCAAATGCGTAATTCTTACGGCAGACTCGGTTTTATTTACATACTGTCCGCCGGGCCCTGAGGCGCGAAATGTGTCCACCCTTAAATCCTCGGACCTGATTTTTACGTCGTTTTCCGATTCTTTTATCTCCGGCAAAATATTTACCAAAGCAAAGGATGTCTGTCGCAAACTTTTTGCATTAAACGGAGATTGCCTCACCAGCCTGTGCACCCCTGATTCCTTCCTTAAAAATCCGTAAGCATAGCTGCCTTTTATTTCCACGGTTACAGACTTTGTCCCAATTCTACCCTCCGGACCTCCTGATTCTCCAAACGCCTGATGTAAAATTTCTGTTTTGAATCCTTTGGCTTGGCAATACCTTTGATACATTCGTAATAGCATTGTTGCCCAATCCTGGGAATCCTGCCCCCCTGCTCCAGAATATATTTCCAATATTGCGTTGCCTTTGTCAAACCTTCCTGATAAAAAAACCTTGTTTTCTTCTTTTTCTACTTTTATTTTAAAATCATTATATCGTTTTTCCAAATCATCCTCTAAACTATTGTCGGTTTTGCCTAATTCATTTAACTCTTTTAGGTCTACCAGCTCTTTCTCCAATAATTTTATTCCTTCCACATCTTCCTTCATGGAAGATATTTTTTGGCTTATATCTGCCGCTTTTTCGTTATCGTTCCAAAAGTCCGGCTTTTGGGCCTGGAGCTCAAAATTTTTTATTTCCTTTTCTGTCTTATCTACATCAAAGGCAGTCCCGCAAATGCTGGAGGCTTTTTTTGAGCTCTTGAATTTGGAGAATTATGTCTGCCATGTTTTTATATTAACATAATATTAATATAAAAAAAGAGAGCCGAAGGTGAGAATCGAACTCACGACCCACGCTTTACGAAAGCGTTGCTCTACCGCTGAGCTACTCCGGCCAAAATTCATAAAACATGAGCGGGTAACGGGAATCGAACCCGTGTCATATCCTTGGGAAGGATAAGTTCTGCCACTGAACCATACCCGCCTCCGCAATAATACTATAACTTAAAATTTTGACTTTATCCAGTTCCACGTGTTGCTTAGCCAGCTTGTCCATGAAGTTTCTGGTTTAGGAGCTTCTGCTGGTTTTTCGTCTGAAGCCACAAAGATCACTGCCTTTTCACCGGGCTTTTGCTCGTTTAATTGTTCATATGCAATTTTTTCGAGATATTGTGGATCGTCGGCATTTGCTATTTCATCTCTTAGATTCTGGTTTTTCTTCTGAATATCCAAGATTTGATTCTGGTAATAATCTATCTGTGAAATAAGCTCTTCTTTTTGCTTATTAATATGCAAATCTACGAAAACCAAAAACACCATGATTAAAGATAAAAAAATCCCAGCTACTGGAAACAAAATTTTATTACCATAAATCCTTCCCTTCCCTTTTTTTCTAAAATCTGCTACCATAATTAAAAAACAGAAAAAATTATGAGAATAAAAAGAAAAACTCTATTTAAAGCTACCTGGATCGTTCTGATAAGCTTGGTGGCTGTGAGCACAATTCTATTTCTAGTCGCACCGCTATTATAATTAGTATAACATTTTTGTTTTTATAATCAAAAATCCGCTCCCATGGCGGATTTTTATTAAAATATAATATTATGCTAAGCCCACTGCATTGATGGCGGATTCAAAAATATCCAAAACCTTTTTAGCCTCCTCTGCCGATAGCTTAAAATCTGGTTTGTATATGATGGAGTTTCTGGTATCGTGAGCAGTCATTAAATCCGTGAATATCGAGGCCAGGAGCCTGCCAGACTTTTGTACGGAATCTTCAAAGTCTTTGCCTTCGTATCCGGCCTTTTCCAAAATTTCTCCTAAAAAGTCTTCAGCGTCAATTATTGCCAGTTTATAATCAGCCTCAACCCCAGAGTCTGCCCTCTTTTTAATACGGTTCCATTGCCGGGTTATCTCCCTGGTACCATAAGCTTGCCAAGAAAAAAACTCAGTAACATCCTCTAAAAATTTGTACTGCAGCCATGAAGAGTTCAGCATAAAATAAATCACGGCTGCCAAAAAAAACATTGTAAAAAAAACAAAAATCAGCTTTACAGGAAAAAGCGTGTCTTGCAGTTGAGGAGAAGAAATAAAATAAATAAAATCCTTTATCCCAAAAAAATTATAAATAGAATCCCACGAAAGCATGTTGTCCTATTATAACATTTTTTCAAGCTGCGAGGCAACGGATAGTATTTTATTTTCTTCAAAATGGTTTCCTATTATCTGTAAACCCACTGGCAGCTTGCCCACCTTGCCGACTGGCAAGGACAGCCCCGGCAAACCCGCTAGATTTAAGGATACAGTATAAATATCCATTAGATACATAGACAAGGGATCCTCTGTTCTTTCGCCTATTTCAATAGCCGGCGCGGGTGAAACGGGTGAAAATATCAAATCTACTTTTTCAAAAGCCTTCGCAAAGTCCTGATTTATAAAGCGCCTTACTTCCTGTGCTTTTTTGTAATAGTCATCATAATAACCAGAAGACAAAACATATGTTCCAATCATAATTCTTCTTTTTACTTCTGCTCCAAAACCTTCGCCTTTTGACTTTAAATAAACATCCAGCAAATCCCTTCCGCTTGCAGACAAGCCGTATTTTATGCCGTCGAATCTCGCTAGGTTTGCAGAGGCCTCAGAAGGAGCGATAATGTAATAGCAAGCTAAAGCAAATTCCACGCTTGGCAAACTTATTTCAACTACTTTGGCACCCTGCTCTTCGGCTTTTTTGATTGCGCTCTTAATTATTTTTTCAACCTCAGGGTCAATACCTTTCGCAAAATATTCCTTAGGCACTCCAATTTTTAATCCTTTCAGGCTTGTCTCTGTATCCTCAAACTTATAATCAACAGATGTCGCATCCATCTCATCTCTACCAGAAATTATTTTAAAAATGATTTTTACGTCTTCAACGCTTTTAGCGATAGGCCCTATTTGGTCCAATGAAGAACCAAACGCAATTAAGCCGTATCTTGAAACGGCTCCGTATGTTGGCTTGAGCCCTACATCCCCACAAAACGATGACGGCAACCTTATAGAGCCTCCTGTGTCAGATCCCAAAGTGTAGCAAGCCGCGTTTGAAGCTACGGCAGCTGCAGACCCAGAAGAACTTCCACCCGCCACCCTTGTTCTATCGTGCGGATTTTTTGTTGCTCCATAAGCGGAATTCTCTCCAGATCCCCCCATAGCAAATTCATCTAGGTTTGTTTTTCCTAAAATAACACTTCCCTGCTCCTTTAATTTTCTTACAACAGTAGCGTCATAGGGGGCTAGATAATTTTCCAAAATTTTTGAGGCTGCGGTGCATTTTTGCCCCTCAACTAGTATGGCATCTTTTATTGCACATGGAATTCCAGTCAGTTCGCCAAAATCTCCAGATTTTATTTTTTCATCAGCTGATTCCCCTTCTTTCAGGGCAGACTCTTCAGCCACATATAAAAAAGCATTTAAGTCCTTATCAA
>Ga0172380_10002767_pt1 | contig 25958 bp, 20 predicted proteins | sample Leawe162metaG_FD_119747 | JGI IMG/M metagenome (GOLD analysis project Ga0172380, IMG submission 119747) | Leachate microbial communities from a municipal landfill in Southern Ontario, Canada - Leachate well 162 metaG | ecosystem: Engineered > Solid waste > Landfill > Unclassified | place...
CGATCAACCCGCGGCGCGTGATGAAGCACATCCGCGAGGGGCACATCGTCATCGTGGCCGGTTTCCAGGGCCTGACGCCGGCGGAGGACATCGCCACCCTCGGGCGGGGCGGCTCGGACACCACCGCCGTGGCCCTGGCCGCGGCCCTCAAGGCCGACAAGTGCCAGATCTTCACCGATGTCGAGGGCGTTTACTCCGCCGACCCGCGCGTCGTCCGGGAAGCCCGCAAGCTCGATGAAATCGCCTACGACGAGATGCTCGAGCTTGCCAGCCTCGGGGCGAAGGTGCTCATGTCGCGCTCGGTTGAGTTTGCCAAGAAATACGGCGTGACGCTGGAGGTTCTTTCCAGCTTCACGAACAGGCCCGGAACAATCGTCAAGGAAGAGGTTAAAAGCATGGAAGACATAATAGTGCGGGGAGTTTCCGCCGATACCGACCAAGTCAAGATTACGATAGAGGGCGTGCCCGACCGCCCGGGCGTGGCGGCGCGCATCTTCAGGGAGCTGGCCGGGGCCAGCATCAACATTGACATGATCATCCAGAACATCAGCGCGCAAGGCCAGACCGACATCTCCTTCACCGTGCCCGCGGAAGACCTTGCCAAGACGAAAAAGCTGATGAAATCAATGTCGAAAGTCATGGATTTCAGGGAGGTGAACGTCAACGGCGACATCGCCAAGGTCAGCGTGGTCGGCGTCGGCATCCGCGGCCATTCGGGCGTGGCCTTCCAGATGTTCAAGGCCCTTGCCGGGAAAAACATCAACCTCCAGATGATTTCCGCCTCCGAGATAAAAATTTCCGTGATAATCCGCAAAAAATATGCCAATCTGGCCATGAAAACGCTGCACCGGGCCTTTAAACTTCACCGCAAACACGCGAAAAAATGATGTCCCGGTGCGGCCGGGAGGGCTCAAGCCATGAATAAAATACAGCTCTACGACACCACCCTGCGCGACGGCATGCAGGCCGAGGGCATTTCCCTGTCCGTTGCCGGCAAGCTCAGGCTGGCCCAGAAACTGGACGAGTTCGGCGTCGATTACATCGAAGGCGGCTTCGCGGCCTCAAACCCCAAGGACATGGAGTTTTTCGCCGAGATCATGAAAAAAAGCCTGAAGCACTCCAAGATCGCGGCCTTCGGCAGCACCCGCCGCGCGAACACGCCCGTCGGCGAAGACCACGGCACCCGGCAGCTGCTCGCGGCCGGCACGCCGGTGACCACGATTTTCGGCAAGTCCTGGCGCCTGCACGTCACAGATGTCCTGCGGACCACCGAGCAGGAAAACCTTGCCATGATCAGGGACACAGTCCGCTGCCTCAAGGAAAACAAGCGCGAGGTGATCTACGACGCCGAACATTTTTTCGACGGCTACAAGGACAGCCCGGAGTATGCCATGCGCACCCTCCAGGCTGCCCTGGAAGGCGGGGCCGACGCCGTGGTGCTCTGCGACACCCGCGGCGGCAGTTTGCCTTCCGAGATTTTTGACATCACTTCCTCGGTCGCGCGCGCGGTGGCGGCGACGGTCTGCATCCACTGCCACAACGACGCCGAGCTGGCGGTGGCCAACTCGCTCGAGGCCGTCCGCGCCGGCGCCTCCCAGGTGCAGGGCACCATCAACGGCTTTGGCGAGCGCTGCGGCAACGCCAACCTCTGCGCCATCATCCCGGGCTTGAAATTGAAAATGGGCGCGGGTTTCGCCCGCTGCGGCAGCCTTAAGGAGCTGACAAGCCTCTCGCGTTTCGTGGACACGCTGCTGAACATCGCCCATGACCGGCGCCGGGCCTACGTGGGTGAAAGCGCCTTCGCGCACAAGGCGGGCATGCACGTCAACGCCGTTGAAAAAAATCCGGCCAGCTTCGAGCACATCCGGCCCGAGGAGGTCGGCAACGAGCGGCGCATCCTTATCTCCGAGCTGGCGGGGGGCAGCAATGTCCTTCTCAAGGCCGTGCAGATGGGTGTGGAAATGGACCGCCGCTCGCCCCAGGTCAAGGAGGTACTGCACCACCTCGAGCTCCTGGAAAAGAAAGGCTATGAATTCGAGGGGGCGGACGCCTCCTTCAAGATCCTAATCCAGAAGGTGCTCAAGAAGCACCGCCCGTTCTTCGACCTGCTCGGGTTCCGGGTGATCGTTGAAAAGCGCGGCCGGGGCGAGCCGCCGCGCTCCGAGGCCATCGTCAAGCTCAAAGTCGGCGGCGAGGTGGAGCACCGCGTCGCCGAGGGCGACGGGCCCGTCAACGCCCTGGATAACGCCCTGCGCCTGGCCCTGACCAAGTTCTACCCGGCGGTGGCCAAGGTCGCGCTCACCGACTACCACGTCCGCATCATTGATCCGAAGGAGGCCACCGCGGCCAAGACGCGCGTGGTGATTGAATCCAGCGACGGCGAGGATACCTGGGGCACGGTGGGCGTTTCCGAGAACATCATCGAGGCCTCCTGGGAGGCCCTCGTGGACAGCGTGGAGTTCAAGCTCTTCAAGGATGAGGAAAAGGCGCAAAGGCACAAAGGGACAAAGGCACAAAGCGGCAAGCCGGAAGCATGAACTCAGTTCCCTGCGGGCAGGCGCAAGCGGGAATCCAGGGATTATTCTCCATTCACATGATGGATTCCCGATCAGATCGGGAATGACCGTGTTGAGCAATATCCGATTTATGAGCAGTTTTGCATCAATCGCTTTGAGCGCACTATTAATAGCTGCTTCACGAGATACGAGGAACGAATAAAAATGCCCGAACTTGAAAAAAATTACGACGCCCCGACCGTGGAAGGCAAGTGGTACCGGGAATGGCTCGATAAAAAACTTTTCCACGCCGAAGCCAGGCGGGGCGGGAATCCCTTCACAATCCTCATGCCGCCGCCGAACGTCACCGGCATCCTCCACATGGGCCACGCCCTCAACGTGACGATCCAGGATATACTCATCCGCTGGCGGCGGATGGAGGGGCGCAACGTCCTCTGGATGCCCGGCACCGACCACGCCGGCATCGCCACCCAGAACGTCGTCGAAAGGGCGCTGCGCAAGGAGGGCAAGACCCGCAACGACCTCGGGCGCGAGGCGTTCTTGAAAAAGGTGTGGGAGTGGCGCGAGCAGTATGGCAACACCATCCTCCAGCAGCTTAAAAAGCTGGGCGTTTCCTGCGACTGGGACCGCCTGCGCTTTACGATGGACGAGGGCCTGAGCGGCGCCGTCACGGAGGTGTTCATCCGCCTGTACGATAAAAAGCTGATTTACCGCGGCAATTACATCATCAACTGGTGCCCGCGCTGCCACACCGCCCTCTCCGACGAAGAGAGCGTCCACGTCGACACCCGCGGCAAGCTCTACTACGTCCGCTACCCGCTCCGGGAGGATTCCGGGAAGCACCTGGTCGTGGCCACCACCCGCCCCGAAACCATGCTCGGCGACGTGGCCGTTGCCGTCAACCCAGGGGACGAGCGCTACCGTGCCCTCATCGGCAAAAAGCTTGTCCTGCCGGTCGCGGAAAGGGAAATCCCGGTCATCGCCGACGATTTCGTCGACCCCGAGTTCGGCACCGGCGCGGTAAAGGTGACCCCGGCCCATGATCCCAACGACTTCGCCATCGGCAACCGGCACGGTCTGCAGCCTTTGGACATCATGCGCCCGGACGGCAAGATGAACGAAAACGCCGGCCAGTACGCCGGCGCGGACCGGTTTGACTGCCGCCGCCGCCTGGTCGAGCAGCTCGATGCGGAAGGCCTGCTTGAAAAAATCGAGGACCACCAGCACGCGGTCGGCCATTGCTACCGCTGCGACACGGTCGTCGAGCCGCGCCTTTCGCTGCAGTGGTTCGTGAAGATGAAGCCGCTGGCCGCCCCGGCGCTCGAGGCGGTCAGGTCCGGGAAAATAGAATTCATCCCGGAAAGGTGGAACGGCGTCTACCTGGACTGGATGGAAAACATCCGCGACTGGTGCATCTCGCGCCAGATCTGGTGGGGCCACCGCATCCCGGTGTTTTACTGCGGCGCCTGCGGCAACGAGTGGGCCGCCAGGGGCGCGCCCGGTGCGTGCCCGAAATGCAAGTCCGGCAACATCAGGCAGGACGAGGACGTGCTCGACACCTGGTTTTCCTCCTGGCTCTGGCCCTTCAGCACCTTCGGCTGGCCGGAGCAAAACCCGGATTTGAAATTATATTACCCGACCGACACCCTCGTGACGGCCTCGGAAATCATCTTTTTCTGGGTGGCGCGCATGATCATGGCCGGCTTCGAGTTCATGGGTGAGCTGCCTTTCCGCAAGGTCTACATCCACGGCACCGTGCGCGATAACACCGGGCGCAAGATGAGCAAGAGCCTGGGCAACTCCATCGATCCCCAGGCGATCATAAAGGATTTCAGCGCCGACGCGCTGCGCTTCAGCCTGATGATGGTCACCGCCACCGGGCAGGACGTTTTCCTTTCAAACGACAAGTTTGAAATCGGGCGCAACTTCCTTACGAAACTCTGGAACGCCGCCCGCTTCATCCAGATGAGCGGCAAACAAATCGATGACGCTTCTCCTGATGCGGCGGGGCCGGAGGCCCTCGCCCTACCAATGATAAATGATTCAGGCAAGGGTAGGGCGGGACAGCTTGTCCCGCCGTTCGTTCCGGTCGGACAAGGCTTTCCGGCCCTGTCTTTGACCCCGGACGAGCAGTTCATCCTGGCCCGCCTGGACGGGACCATCGCCGCCTGCGCGGAAAATCTGGGCAAATACCGCTTCAACGACTACGCCAAGTGCGTCTACGATTTTGTCTGGCACCAGTTCTGCGACTGGCACATAGAATACGTCAAGCTGCCCCTCGGCTCCGGCGACGAAGCGCGGCGGCGGGAATCGCTGCGCATCATGCACCACGTTTTTGCGCATATTCTAAAACTGCTGCACCCGCTCGCGCCCTTCGTGACCGAGGAGCTGTGGCACAAGATGGGTTACGGCGGGGAAGACGAAACGATCCAGAACGCCCCCTGGCCGGTGCCACTCGGGTGCGAGCAGCTCGCCCGCCTGGGGGTTGACCAGCGGGCGGTGGCCTACGTTGAAATGAAGCACGAGCTCATCCGGGTTTGCCGCAACTTGCGCACGGACTGCGATATTTCCTCCTCCGCCGGGGTCAGGTACATCATCAGGCCGGAAAATGACGAGGCGGCCGCGCAACTTTCCGCCGACCGCGACTCCATCAAGGCGCTCCTGCGGGCCGAAGCCTTCGAAGTCGACCGGGCCGCCGCGCCGCAGAAGGCCCTGAATGCCCTCTCGCCCCTCGGCGCGGTTTTCATACCCATCGAGGGCCTCGTGGATGTCGAGCGCGAAATCAAAAAGCACGCGGACCAGCTCGCAAAGCTTGCCGGCAGCCTGGCGGCGATCGAGCGCAAGCTCAACAACGCCGATTTTGTCGGCAAGGCCCCGCCGGAAGTCGTGGCGCTCCAGCAGGAGCGCCGCCGCGAGGCGCTTGCGCAATCCGAAAAAATACGCCGGGTGATAGACCTGCTGTCGGGATTCCATCCTGGTTAGATTCTGATGAAAAAAGCTATGCCTCTCAAATCCGAATATCGAAGCGCGAAATCCGAAACAATATCTAATGTTTGAAATCGACAATTCAAAACAAATAAACGCACAACCAAGAAGCTTGAAACATTTCAACATTGGAATTCACAATTTGTTTAGTATTTCGACATTAGAATTTCGGATTTCCCATTCGAAGACTTTTTAGAATGGGATCCACTCATGCTTAGCGTCGCAAAACTCGGCAAGGCATACGGCGACCGCATGCTCTTCAGCGACGTTTCATTCCACGTGAACCGCGCCGACCGGATAGGCCTGATCGGGCCCAACGGCTCCGGCAAGACCACCCTTTTCCGCATACTGCTGGGAGAGCTCGAGCCGGATGAAGGCAGCGTCTCCCTGCGCAAGGGCGCGGTCATGGGCTACCTGCCGCAGGAAATCGCCCCGGGCGGAGATGAAACCCTGCTCGATCTGGCCACGTCCGTTTCCCCCGAAATCGCCGCCTTACGCCGGACCCTGCGCCTGGAAGGCGAGGGGTCGGAGCCCGGCAAAAACGCCCGCGCGCGCCTGGACGAGTTGCGGCTCTATGAGCTCGAGCCCAAGGCGCAGCGGGTCCTGGCCGGGCTGGCTTTCCGCCAGTCGGATTTCAGCCGCCCGGTCAAAGCCCTGAGCGGCGGGTGGATCATGCGCGCGCACATGGCGCGCCTCCTGGTGCAGGAGCCCGGCCTGCTGATGCTGGATGAGCCCACCAACCACCTGGACATCGAATCGCTCGTCTGGTTCCAGGAATATTTGCGGTCCTATCCCGGGGCCATCCTGATGATTTCGCACGACAGGGAATTCATGAACCGGCTAGCCGGCCGGGTGTTCGAGATCTCCCGCTCACGCCTCAACTTTTACCGCGGCAATTACGACTCTTATTTGCTGGAGCGCGAGGCGCGCAGGGAGCAGCAGCTGGCGGCTTACAAAAACCAGCAGAAAAAAATAGACTCGCTCCGTCTCTTTGCCGACCGGTTCCGCGCCAAGGCCACCAAGGCCGCCCAGGCCCAGAACAAGCTTAAGCAGATCGAGCGCATGGAAAAAATAGAGGCGCCCGCCGCGGAGGAGAAAAGCATTTCTTTCCGCTGGCCGCAGCCGGAGCGCAGCGGCCAGAGGGTCATAACCCTTTCCGGCATTCACCAGGCTTACGGGCCGGTCAAGGTCTACAGCGGCCTGGATTACGCCGTGGAGCGCGGGCAGCGCACGGTGCTGGTCGGGCCGAACGGCGCCGGAAAATCCACCCTGCTCAAGCTCCTGGCGGGGGTGATCCAGTTCCAAAGCGGCGCGCGCGAGCTGGGTTTGCGCGTGAAGGTCGGTTACTATGCCCAGCACCGGATCGAGATGCTCAACCCCGGCCGCACGGTGCTGGAGGAGGCGCTTGATTCGGGGTTTTCCGCGGGCGAGCAGGTTGCGCGCAACATCCTGGGTTCTTTCCTCTTTCGCGGGGACGATGTCTTCAAGCGCGTAAGCGTCCTGAGCGGCGGTGAAAAAAGCCGGCTGGCACTGGTAAAACTTCTGCTCAATCCCCCGAACTGCCTGCTCATGGATGAGCCCACCACCCACCTGGACATGGCCAGCATTGACGCCCTGGTAAACGCCCTGCGGCAATACCGGGGTACGCTCATCTTTATCAGCCACGACGTCTATTTCATCCGCTCGATCGCCGACACGGTCCTGCACATCAACGCCGGCCGCCTCACGCCTTATGCCGGCGACTACCAGTATTACCTTGACCGCTCGCAGGCGCTTTCCGCGCGCGAGGCGCTGACGGCGGGGGAGAAGCTGGGCGACATGCGCGTGAAAGAGCCGGAGGGGCTTTCGCGCAAGGACCAGCGCCGCGCCGGGGCCGAGAAGCGGCAGGCGCTCGCGCTCGCCCTGCGGGAAAACCGGAAAAAACTTGCCAGGCTTGAGGCGCACATCGAAAAGCTCGAAGCGCAGCAGAAGGAGCTGACGGCCCGGCTTGAAGACCCCGCCACCTACAACACCCCCGGCCTGCCCGTGGAGCTGAACCGGGAGCTCACCCGGATCGTGGAGTCGCTCCGGATCCTTTACGAGGAATGGGACAAGCTGGCCGTAACTTGAGTGCCTCCCAAACTACCGGACCGAATCTTGAGAAGCCGTTGAAAAACTCCTTCGGCTCAGCCAGAGGCTTCGCCCTGCCTTCAAGAATGAGAATATTTTGGCAGGGCGAGGCGTCCCTTCCGAGCCGTCTTCCGGTTTAAATTTCTCTTTTTTGTAATGCCTCAGTCTTAAGGGGTGATGTCATTCCCGGGCCGGACGTTTCGGCCGGAACCGGGAATCCAGTCCTTTTTCTGATCATCTGGATTCCCGATTCCGCAGACGGACCGGGACAGCGTTGATGTTCCACCCTTAAGACTGAGGGAATACTCTCTTTTTCAACGGTTTCTTGACATTTGATCTTGAATTGAATTAACATGCGGTAAATCCGGGTCGCTTCAACACGTTCATTAAGTATCATCACAGGAGAGGGATATGAGCTCATCAATGTTGATTCTTACCGTTCTAGCGGTTTGCGCGGTCGCGGCGTTTTTCGCATATGGCCTCAGGCTGATCGGCGACTCGCAGGTAGGCATTCTCACCAAGAACATGTTCGGCCGCAAAATGCCCCCGGGCCAGATCGTGGCGCGCGGCGGAGAGGTCGGCGTCCAGGCCGACATCCTGATGCCCGGTCTCTACTGGAGAATGCCGATCATCTGGAGTTTCACAAAAGTGGAGGTGACAGAAATCCTCCCGACGGAAGTGGGCATTGTGGAATCCATTGACGGCAAGCCCATACCGCAGGGCAGGCTGCTGGGCGACGATGTCGAATGCAACAACTTCCAGGACGCCAAAATGTTCCTCCAAAACGGCGGCATGAAGGGGCCGCAGGTGGCCATTCTCAGGCCCGGCTCATACCGCATCAACAAGTACGCCTTCAAGGTCATCAAGGCGCCTGTGACGGAAATCGAGCCGGAAAAAATAGGAGTCGTTATCGCCAATGACGGCCTGCCGCTTCCCTCGGGGTTCATTGTCGCACCCAGGCCGGTGGAAAAAGCTTCGCCGGAATATCCCTGCGTCAAAAGCTGCCAGTATTTCCAGGATGGCCAGGCCTTCCTCAACAGCGCCGGCCATCGGGGTCCGCAGCTCGATACGCTCCAGCCCGGCAAATATTACATCAATCCCTTGCTCTTCAAGGTGGAGCAATACGACGTCACCGAGGTGCCGCCGGGTTACGTGGCGGTTTTGCGCTCCAACGTCGGCATGGAGCTGGAGAAAAAACAGGGCGCGCCCGGCCAGGCAACCTCCGGCACGCCCGGGAAGCAGAGCCTGGAGCTGGGCCAGCCCGTGCACGAGGAGGTTGAATCCCTCCTGATCCTCGACAAGAACATGCGCGGCATCTGGAAGGAGCCCATCGCGCCGGGCACTTACAATTTAAACCCGCTGGCCTTCACCGCCTACCTGGTCCCCACGAGCGCGGTCACGATCGACTGGGCTTCCGGCGTGGACCAGAGGGCCCAGCACACACTGCCGGATACCGCAAAAAAAGGAGGCATCCCGAGGAGTTTTGAAGCCGAGTCTATCGAAAGCACCAAGGCGACCGAGTTTTTCAAGTTTTCCCAGCTGCGGGTTACTTCCATGGACGGATTCCAGCTCGAGGTGGACGTGCGCATGATCATCCGCATCCGGCCCCAGAACGCGGCCTTCATCATCGCCAGGTTCGGGTCGGTCAAGAACCTGATCGAGCAGATCGTGCACCCGCTCATAGATTCCTCCTTCCGCAACAAGGCCGGCGAAGAAAAGGCCATAAATTTCATCATGAGCCGGACCGAATTGCAGCGCTCGGCGCTGGAGAAGGCGCAGCAGCAGTTCGAGGTTTACCACGTCGAAGCCCAGAACCTTCTGATCGCCTACATCAAGGTGGACCAGGCCCTGCTCGACACGCAGACCAAGCGGGAAATAGCGCTCCAGCAGCAGGCCCAGTACCAGCAGGAAGCCATGGCGCAGGAAAAGCGCATCGAGGTCCAGTCCAAGGCGGCCAACGCGGACAAGCAACCCGAGGTGGTGGCCGCCATGCTCTCGATCCAGATCGAGGACAACAAGGCCGAGGCCAAGCGCAAGCTGGCCGGCGGCGACCGGGACCTTAACAAAATCACCGCCGACGGCGAAAAATACAAAATCCAGGCCCTGGCGGAAGCCGAGACCTATAGGCTCAAGACCGTGGCGGACGGCAAGGCCTACGACCAGCGCGAGGTTGGCAAGGGCATAGCCGACGCCTACAAGGCGCAGGCCCAGGTCATCGGGCCCACTTCAACCGCCGCCATCAAACTCATGAGCGAGGTGGGGGTCAACAAGGTCAAGATCACGCCCGATATCCTTATCTCGGCCGCCGGCGGCGACCAGGGGTCAACCGCGCTCTTTTCAACCTGGCTGGCGCAAATGGTGTCCAAGGGCCTCCAGGACGGAAAAAAGAACGCGCCGGAGGCGTAGGGGCGCGTATTTTGTTGGCTTGAAAGGTTCATGAAAACCGGGTGGATGAAAATCGGCATCGCGGGCGGATTATGCCACCTGGCAGCGCCCCTGGTTGATCCCGCCAAAATCCTGGCCGCAGCCGCCGTGCGGCGCGCCATGCGCACGGGAAGGCGCGAGGAAATGTTTGATTTTAAGCGGCTTTCGTGTAAGAAGTGAAGAACCCTGCGGTCCCGACTCGAAGAGGTCGGGACAGGGCATCTTTGGTAGGGCGACGGCCTCCGGCCGCGCCGCGGCAGGGCGGGATGCCCTTGCCCTACCTTGGAATTCATCCCTGTGGCAAGCCACAGGGTATTCTGCCTGATGTTTTGATAAACTTTTCAATCAATTGTCATGAAGAGTTGTACCAGATTGCCGAGGTCCAAAATCCTGTCACGGCCGGCCATGCGGCGCGAGCGCATGCGCCTCAGGCGCGCCGGGCGGCGCCTGGTTTTTACCAATGGCGCCTTCGACATCCTCCACGCCGGGCACGTGCAGTACCTCGACTGGGCGCGGCGGCAGGGCGACGCCCTCTGCGTGGGGCTCAACTCGGATAAATCGGTGAAATCATACAAGGATCCCGCGCGCCCGCTCAACCCGCAGGCCGCCCGCGCGCGCGTCCTGGCGGCGCTGGAGTGCGTGGATTACGTGGTGGTTTTCAACGAGCCCGAGCCGGAACGGCTCATTGCCGCGCTCGTGCCGGACGTGCTCGTCAAGGGGGCGGACTGGGCGCATTACGTCAGTGGGCGCGCGATCGTTGAAAAACACGGCGGACGGGTTGTGCTGGCAAAAATGGCGCAGGGTTATTCAACGACCGGACTCATTAAAAAAATTCTTGATGCTTATCCTGGTTCCGCAGCTCGGGATGATGCATAACGCCCGCCTGCTTGACAGCGTATACGCAAGTTTTGTATATATTGTGCAAAGAGGAAAGTGAATCATGAGCAACATAACCGTCAATATATCGTTTCATGACAGCCTGCTGCGCGAAATTGACCGCGTTGCCCGGGATGAGGCCAGGAGCCGATCGGAATTTATGCGTGAGGCAGCCCGTTTATACATCCAGCGCAAAAAACGCTGGGCCGATATATTTGTTATGGGACGGAAAATCTCTGTGGAGAAAAAACTGGGGCGGGCAGATGTGTCGGCAGAGATTGCCGCATACAGGAAAAGCAAGGCAGCAGAGCGATGAGGGGTCGGCGTATCGTGCTGGATTCCAATGTCGTTATATCCGCCTTCCTGTTCGGCGGTCCTCCGGCGCGCGTTGTGGGGTATTTGCTTGAAGGTTCTTTGCAGTGTTTTGTGTCCCAGGCAATCCTGGATGAAATACGTGACGTATTGCAAAGACCAAAATTCGGCCTGTCATCAGAAAGGGCTCTCGCGTTTGTTGAAGAATTTCACAGCCTGTGCCGGGTGACAACCCCGACAATCAGTGTCCGGGCTGTGCGAGCCGATCCTGATGACAACCGCGTTCTGGAGTGCGCATTGGCTGCCGATGCACAAGTGATCGTCTCCGGAGATTCGCACTTGCTGAATCTGGGGCGATGGCAGAATATACGCATTCTCCCGCCATCCGATTTCATAAGGGAATTTGAAGAACAGTGACTGATATTGCTTGTGTGAAGAAATAGAGCCCGAAATTTTATAAAAGGGAAAACAGCATGGCAGGCAAATACATCGTTACCGGCGGCGCCGGCTTCATCGGCAGCAACCTGGTCGAGGCGCTCAACAAGCGCGGCGAGGATGACATCCTGGTGGTCGACGAACTCGGCCAGGATGAAAAGTGGCGGAACCTGGTGGGCCTGCAATACGCCGACTACTGGGAAAAGGACGACTTCCGCTTCCATTTGCGCAACGATTCGCTCGGCGAGGTGGACACGGTTTTCCACCTCGGCGCCTGCAGTTCAACCACCGAGCGCAACGCCTCTTTCCTGGCCGACAACAATTACCGCTTCTCCTGCGAGCTCTGCGACTGGTGCCTGCGGCACAAGGCGCGCTTCGTGTACGCCTCCAGCGCCGCCACCTACGGCGACGGCTCCGAAGGCTACGACGACGATCCCGAGAAAATCGGGCGCCTGAAGCCGCTCAACATGTACGGCTATTCCAAGCAGATGTTCGACCTCTGGGCCCTGCGGCACGGATTTTTCGACCGGATCGCCGGGATAAAATATTTCAACGTCTACGGCCCGCGCGAAGCCCACAAGGGCGACATGCGCTCCATGGTCCACAAGGCCTGCTGCCAGGTCAGGGAGACCGGCAAGATCAGGCTGTTCAAGTCCGATAACCCCGATTACCGCGACGGCGAGCAGCTGCGCGATTTCATGTACGTTAAGGACGCCGTGGCGGTGACGCTGTTCTTTGCCGAAAACCGCGAGGCGAACGGGCTTTTCAACTGCGGCACCGGCCAGGCGCGCTCCTGGCTTGATTTGGCCCGGGCCGTTTTCGCGGCCATGAAGGTTGAGCCGCAGATAGATTTTATAGACATGCCGGAAGCGTTGCGCGCCAAGTACCAGTATCACACCCAGGCCGAGCTTTCCAGACTGCGCGCCGCCGGATATGCGGAGCAGTTCACGGCCCTCGAAGCCGGCGTCCGCGATTACATCGCCTGCCTTCAGGCGGGCGGGCACTGAGTGGTGCGCGGGAGAATTTTAAGCGCTCCCGGAGCGCCATGACCGCCCGCGGATAATTTGACAGCGTGGGATCAAAAAGGGCAAGCATTCAGCCATTTTCGGAAAGGATGTCAGGATTAAAAAATATCCTGTAATCCTCTCAAAACCTTTCTGCAGATAGCTAAATGGATACCAAAAAGGATCAAGGATGATGCTTTTAACGATACTTTTTATGTGCCTGGCCGGAAGCATCGGCTCGGTCGGGCTTGCGGCGCTCGTCCTGCTGATGCCGTCAAAGTTTACCGAAAGGGTAGTGCCGGTCCTCGTGTCTTACGCCACCGGCACCCTGCTGGGGGCGGCTTTCCTGGCCCTGATCCCAAACGCCCTTGAGCGCCTCGGGGCGGAGGTCCTGATGCCGGTTGTTCTGGCGGGCGTGCTCGGGTTTTTCCTACTCGAAAAAATACTGCTCTGGCGGCACTGCCACGACGGCGACTGCGCCATCCACGGGCAGTCGGGGCTCCTTATCATTTTCGGGGACGCGTTTCATAATTTCGTGGATGGCGTTATCATCGCGGCGGCCTTCCTGGTAACGCCCGAGCTGGGCCTGGCGACCGCCCTGGCCGTCATCGCCCACGAGATACCCCAGGAGCTGGGCGATTTTATGATACTGCTCGAGTCCGGCTTTTCGCGCCGGCGGGCGCTGCTGCTGAACGCCCTCTCGGGCGGCACGGCCCTGCTCGGCGGTTTGGCGGCGTTCATGTTCCTGCAGAAAATAAATGCCGCCCTGCCTTACGTGATGGCGCTGTCGGCCGCGAGCTTCATCTATATCGCCCTGGCCGACCTGATCCCCGGCCACCGGCGCAACGCCTCGCCGGGTTCCACGATCCTGCAACTGGTACTGATGCTGCTCGGGGTCGCCACCATTATCCTGTTTAATTCGCATGCCCACTGATCCGGCCCGCTGTCTTGATGGATTATCAATTGCACCTGAAATGTCAAAAAAATCAATGTATGATTAAAAATAACTGGCAAAAACTGGCAGAAAAATCGCTCGCGCAAAACGATATCGCGCGGGAGGAGGCCTTGGCCGTCCTGCGCGCCGGGGAAGGAGATCTTCTCGAACTCCTCGCCGCGGCCTGGTGCCTTCGCCGGGAGGCGTTCGGCAACAAAGTCAACCTGCACGTGATCCAGAACGCGCGCAGCGGCGCCTGCTCCGAAAACTGCGGGTTCTGCAGCCAGTCGGCCTCGGCCGGGGCCGGGGCCGCCAGCTATCCCCTGCGGAGCGTGGATGAGATCGCGGCCGGCGCAAGCCGGGCCGCCGGCATGGGCGCGGTAAAGTATTGCATCGTGACAAGCGGCCGCGCGCCGGCCGAAGAAACCGTAAGGACTATGTGCGCGGCGGCGGAAAAAATCCGCGCCGCCGGCATAACCCTGAGCCTGTGCGTCTCGCTCGGTCTGGCGACCGGGGAGCAGCTGCGCCGGCTGGCCGCCAGCGGCGTCAACCGCTACAACCACAACCTTGAAACTTCGCGCCAATTTTTTCCGCGCGTCTGCAGCACGCACTCATACGAAGATCGCGTCGCCACCATTCGCCTGGCCAAAGCCGCGGGCCTTGAGGTCTGCTGCGGCGGCATTATAGGCCTGGGTGAGTCGCTCGAGGATCGCGTTGACCTGGCCCTGGCCCTGCGCGAGCTGGATGTTGACTCGATCCCGGTAAATTTCTTCAACCCGCGCCCGGGGACGCCCCTGGAAAAAACCCCGCGCCTGCCGGCGCTCGATGCCCTGCGCGCCCTGGCCATGTTCAGGTTCATAAATCCGCGCAAGGATATCCGCGCCGCGGGCGGGCGGGAGGAGTGCCTGGGGCCGCTCCAGCCGCTGGCGCTTTACGCCGCCAATTCGATTTTCACCGAGGGTTACCTCACCACCCCCGGCCAGGGTTATGCGCGCGACATGGAGATGATCAGCCGCATGGGGTTCGAGGTCGCTTCCATCGAAACTTGAAAAAACATTGCCCGGCCGGCAAGGCGAGCGTATATTGTCCGGCAAAAGCGGAGGAGTATCCATGGCATTGGTTCGTTTCAGCGTTTCGATGGACAGCGATCTGCTGGAAAAATTCGACCGCCAGTGCAAAAGCGAGCATTGCCCGACCCGGTCCAAGGCGGTAGGGGACCTCATCCGCAAGGCGCTGGTCAGGCAGGAATGGCGGCAGGGCGGGGGCAAGGTGGCCGGGGCGATCGTGATGGTCTACGACCACCACAAGCCGGACCTGGTCCGCAAGTTGACCGATGCCCAGCACCACAGCCACCACGTGATCATTTCAACCCAGCACATCCACCTTGACCACGACAACTGTTTTGAAATCGTGGCCGTGCTCGGCAAGCCGCAGGAAATAGACTTGGTTCTCAAACGTCTCAAGGCCGTAAAGGGTTTGAAGCACGTTTCGTTCGCCGCCACCACCACCGGCAAGAGCCTGGCCTAGAACCCGGTCTCCCGGCGCCGCCACCCGGCCTGTAAAAAATATTTATTTTTTCCTTGCATGATATTACGAATTATAAAATAGTATTACTGACGACACCCCGGAAGTCAATCCGGGGCATTGATGCAGAAAGGAAGTAAGCAGAGTGAATAGAATGCGAGCATATGCCTGGGGCAGCGTTTGTTTCCTGGCCGTTTGCACGGCGGCTTTTGCCACGCGGCCGCTGAGCATTGATGACGCTGATCCGCTTGATGCCGGCAATGGCAAGATCGAAGGAGGAACCTGGCACGAGAAGAATGGCGGCTGCCATGCCTGGGATTGGCCCATCGGCCTGGGATACGGCCTGGTTCCAGGCCTGGAAGTAAACCTTGGTTTGGGCGGCAGGTTTCAGCAAATGAACGTGATTGACGCAACCGGCGTGGAATGTGAAGAAAGCAGAGACGGGATGGGGGATCTGACCCTTAATGCCAAATGGCAATTTATTGAGGAAACGCCCTGGATGCCGCGCCAGGCCGTTGTGCCCACCGTTAAATTTCCCACGGCCAACAAGGATACGGGCCTTGGCAGCGGCGAGATAGATTATGACATCAACTGGATTGCTTCAAAATCGTTTACGGAAAAATGGGGCGCGCACCTCAATCTCGGCTATTCATTTATAGGCGAGCCCGCCGGGGAAGACGTCGGGGACATCATCCATTACGGCCTGGCCCTTGATTATCAAATCAGCGATCCGCTCCAGTGGGTGGGCGAAATTTATGCCGAAAAAGAGCTGATGAGCGGAACCGATCATATCATCATGTTCAATACCGGCTTGCGATGGTTCTATTCGGAAGGGCTCATGCTTGATGTTGCCGCCGGCTCGCACATCAGCAGCGCCGGCCCGGATCTGACCGCCACAGCCGGCCTGACCTGGGAGTTCGGGATATGGAAGAAAACAGATAAATAAGTCTTTTTTAAAAATATGCAAGAGCCGGTTTAACGTTCAGGGTTTAATCTGATTATTCTATAAGCCGTGAACTGTGAACCTGTAGCGCGCAAAATTAAGGTGATAACATGCATATGGCAGATGCCCTGATTTCTCCCGCCGTCGGCGGGACGATGTGGGTTGTTAGCGCCGGATTGATTGCCTATTGCGCCCGGAAACTGCAACAGGCCATGAAGGACAGCCTGGTCCCCCTGATGGGCGTGCTGGGCGCGTTCATCTTCGCGGCGCAGATGATCAATTTCTCGATCCCCCTTACTGGTTCAAGCGGGCATCTGGGCGGCGGCCTGATCCTGAGCGTCCTGCTCGGGCCCCATGCGGCTTTTCTCGTGATAGCCTCCGTCCTGACCGTGCAGGCCTTGTTTTTTGCCGATGGGGGGCTGCTGGCGCTGGGATGCAATATTTTCAACCTCGGCTTTTTCCCGGCCTTCTTTGCATATCCTCTCATCTATCGCCCGATTGCCGGCAAGGGGCGTGGCGCGCGGCGCGCCTGGATGGCCGCGGTCGTGGCGGCCGTAATCGGCCTGCAGCTTGGCGCCTTGGGCGTGGTGCTGGAGACGAAGTTGTCCGGAATTTCCGAGCTGCCGTTCGGAACTTTTCTTCTCCTCATGCTTCCCATCCACCTTGCGATAGGCGCCGTGGAGGGCCTGGCGACGGCCGCCGTGGTGGCGTTTGTGGCCAAGGCGCGGCCCGATGTGCTGGATGCGGCGCCGGGCCCCGTGGAAAGCAAGGCCGGTATCCGGCCGGTTGTGATTGGCATGGCGCTGGCCGCCCTGATTATCGGCGGAGTCATTAGCTGGTTTGCCTCGACTCATCCAGACGGGCTCGAATGGACCATCGCCAAGGTCACAGGCAAGGAAGAAGTCGCGGGTTCAGGCGCTGCCGTTCACCGGCAACTTGCGGCGGTCCAGGAGAAGACGGCCTTCCTGCCGGATTATGGTTTCAAAGCGGCGGAAGTTGAGAGTGTCCCGGCTGAAAACGCCGCCGCCGGACCTGAGCCCTGGCCGGCGGTGGCGGCGGGAACATCCGTGGCGGGCATCGCCGGCGGTTTGATTACTTTTGGCCTGGCCTGCCTGGCCGGTTTCGCCTTGAAAGGCCGGCGCATATCTATATGATTGCCGGTTATGCGCTTGGCAAACTGGAATGAAGTCGGCCGCATGGATGATTATGCCCGGCAGGATACGCCCCTGCACCGGCTTGACGCCCGGGTGAAGGCCGTTACAACCCTGGCCTGCATCGTGGCGGTCATGTCGTTTCCCCGTTATGAAGTGTCGGCCCTCATGCCGTTTTTGTTCTACCCCATGGCCCTTACCGGCATGGGCCGCATTCCTTTCGGTTTTATCCTGAAAAAAATTATCGTGGCTTCCCCGTTTGCGCTTGCGATCGCGATTTTCAATCCCGTTTTCGACCGCGAGGCCGCCTTCATGATCGGCCCGGTTGCCGTGTCGGGCGGGTGGCTTTCTTTCACCTCCATCATGCTGCGATTTGTCCTTACGGTCTGGGCGGCGCTGGCGCTGGCGGCCTGCACCGGCATGTTCCGCCTGTGCGCCGGCCTGGAGCGCCTGGGCATGCCGCGGATTTTCGCCGGCCAGCTGCTTTTCCTGCACCGCTACCTCTTTGTCGTTGCGGAAGAGGGAATCCGGATGAAACGCGCCCTTGAATTGCGCTCGGGGGCCATCGTGCCGGTGTCGCTGCGCGTTTACGGCTCGCTGGTCGGGCACCTGCTGCTGCGGTCCATGGGGCGGTCGGAAAGAATCCACCGGGCCATGGTCGCGCGCGGGTTCAGCGGCGGGATGAGGGCCCTGCGGGAAACCGCGCTCCGCCCGGCGGACTGGGCTTTCCTGCTGGGCTGGTCGGCATTTTTTGTTGCGGCGCGCGCGTGGAATATCCCCGCCCTGATCGGGGACCTTGTCACGGGGGCTGCGCCATGAGCCACCACATCGTCGAGGTCCGCGACCTGCACTACGCATACCCCGATGGCACCGTGGCCTTGAGGGGCGTTTCTTTCCGCGTCCTGCACGGCGGCGCCGTGGCCGTGGTGGGCCCCAACGGGGCCGGCAAGTCCACCATGCTCATGCATCTCAACGGGTTTTTGATGCCGGTGCGCGGCGAGGTGCTGGTGGGTGAGACGCCCCTGACGCGCTCCACCGCCGCCGCCATCCGGCGCACGGTGGGCATGGTTTTCCAGGATCCCGACGACCAGCTCTTCATGCCGACCGTGTTTGAAGATGTTGCCTTCGGCCCGGTTCAGTCGGGCCTGCCTCCGGAAGAAGTTGAGCGGCGCGCGCTGGCGGCCCTGGAGCGGGTGGGGATGGCAGGGCTGCGCGACCGCCCGCCTTACCGGCTTTCGGCGGGCGAGAAGCGCGCCGTGACGATCGCCACCGTGCTGGCGATGGAGCCGGCGGTTCTGGTCATGGACGAGCCTTCTTCCAACCTGGACCCGCGCGGCCGCCGGAGGCTGATCGAGCTGCTGCGGTCGTTCGAGCACACGCGCATCATCGCCACCCACGACCTGGAGCTGGTGGTTGAACTGTGCAGCCGCGTCATCCTGATGGATGGCGGGCGGGTGGCGGCCGACGGCCCGGCCCTTCAAATCCTGAATGACGAGCAGCTCATGCTGGCGCACGGCCTCGAGCGCCCGCACAGCCTGCGCCACCTGCACCCGCATTGATTTAAGCCACATTGTTTGCAGAAGAGCCCCGCCTTCCAGCTGGTCCTTGCCCGAGTGCGCAGCCGCGTAGATCCGACAATATACTTGCCGGATCGGCAGGCTTGATAGTATAATGCCGCCCATGCAGCATAACGCTAATGAAGCGTTTTCACGCATCCTTATAGACAAGGCGCTGGAATTCAGCGGCTGGAATCTGCTTGATACGCACCAGGTGCGCTTCGAAATAAGCGGCGCGACCGGACGCGCCGATTACGTGCTCAGCGGCCGGCGCGGTCCGCTCTGCGTCCTGGAAGCGAAGCGCGAAAATTTCGACCCCTACGACGCGAAGGAACAGGCGCGCGGGTATGCCGAAAACCTCAAGGCGCCCTTCATCATCCTCTCCAACGGGCGGGAACACTGGTTCTGGAATTATCTCCGCACCGACCAGGATGCCTATCGCATCGAGCGGTTGCCATCCCTCGCCGACCTGGAACGGCTGCGCCTGAAGAACCTGCAGCCGCCGCGGCCGCTCGCAGCCGAAGTCATTGCTCCCGATTGGCTTGAAACGCTCAAGCCCGGCCTGACGCTTCGCCGTTACCAGATAAAGGCTATTGACGCCATCGCGGCGCGATTTGACGGGAAAAAGCATCGAAAATTCCTGCTTGAAATGGCCACCGGCACGGGCAAGACCCTCCTTTGCGCCGCGCTCATCCGCAGGTTCCTTGTCACCCGCAACGCCGAGCGCGTACTTTTCATCGTTGACCGGATCGAATTGGCCCGGCAGACGCTGGAAGAGTTCAACGCCTTGCTCGCCGAGTTCAAACCCGTGCTCTATAAAACCGCCCGGCGGCGCCCGGGCGAATTGCTCGGTTCTTCCGTCGTGGTTGCCACGCTCCAGTCGCTCATGGTTGACCGGCGCTACCGGGAAGAGTTTACGCCTTTCCATTTCGACCTGGTCGTCAACGACGAGGCGCACCGCTCCATTTACGGCGACGCGCGCGAGGTGGTGCAATTTTTCCAGGCCACGCGCATCGGCCTGACCGCCACGCCCAAGGCGTATCTGAAGAATGTCAACGTTGAGCAATTGAACGCGGAAAATCCCAGGGCGCTGGAAGCGCGCCAGTTACGGGATACTTACCTCTATTTCGGCTGCGAGCCGGGATTCCCGACTTTCCGCTACGGCATTATCGAGGCCGTGCAAGACCCCGAAGGGCCTTTCCTTTGCCTGCCCAAAATAATCGACCTGCGTTCCGATATCACGACCAGGGCGCTGGATGAATCGGGCTGGGCCGTGGTCGTCAACGAACAGGAAGAAAACTTCAAAATCCAGGACCTGGAGCGCAGGATTTTCACACCCGACCGCAACCGCGTCATGTGCGCGGCGTTTTTGAAGGAAGCGCAACGGGATCCCGCCGGCAAAATCGGCAAGGCGATCGTTTTTGCGGTCAACCAGACCCACGCCACGACACTGACTAAATTTCTGAATGATTTGGAGCCGGGCATCGCCCTGACCATCACCTCGCGCATACCCGACGCCTCTTCGATCGCCAAGGAATTCCGCGACGGCAAACGATCCGAACGGATCGCGGTTTCCGTGGACATGCTTTCCACCGGCTACAACTGCCGCGATTTGCTGAACATCGGGATTATGCGCCCGATTTTTTCGCCGACGGAATACGTGCAGATCAAGGGGCGGGGCACGCGCCTTTTCACCTTCAAAATCGGTTGCACGGAATATGAAAAGAAAAATTTCTTCCTGCTTGATTTCTGCGCCGTGGCCGAATATTTCGAGGAAAGCTACGACTACACCGCGCCGCTGAAATTGCCGCAGGAGCGCGCGGCCCCGGCCAGGGCCGGAAAATATCTCCCGGACGAACCGGGCAGGGACACGCCCGTTCTCGACAGCGCTCCCGCCGAAGCAAAATATGGAACACGGCCGCGGGAAATCCCCGTCTGGGAAGGCAAAGACGTCCTGGTCAGCCAGGAGGTGCGGATTATCGGACCCGACGGCGAAAAGGTGGATCTGATGACATTCCGGGGTTCGTTCGAGCGCGATGTGAAGGAGTTTGCGGAACGCGACGCCGGACTGAAAGAGGCCTTGCAAACCGAGGATGACGACGCGATTGAAACCGCGATGAACGAGCGCTTTTATCACAAGCCGAAAATGTTTTACTCGCCGGTCAAGCTGGTGGTCTCCTACGGCGTGCCCGCGCCCACGCCGGCCTTTGTCTATAACGCGGTGGGCAAAAAGCCGCTCCCCACGCGCGAGGCGATTGTCGCGGACACGGTGGATTCCATCGCCGCCCGCTTCAACCTCCGCTATAACGAGCAGAAATGGCTGGACGCCACCACGCAGTTGCTGGCCGAAGATTCGCGGGCGCTTCAGAAATTCATGTCCGGCGATATGACGATCTTCACCGCCAGCCAGTTCAACCAGCTTGGCGGCGTAAGCGCCCTGGCCGGTTTCGAGGAACGCGAGCGGGTTTTTGAAGCCTTGCGCCAGTCCACGCTGATCCGCCAATCCATGCTTGCCGGCACATTGGCATGACACTATGAATTCCAGTCCTGACAACAACACGCCGGCCGCCCAGGGAGTTCAAGCGAATTTCTTTTCCTCGGGCCTGCGCCGGAAGGTTGACCAGCTCATGGATATCCTCTACGCGGGCGGCGTGAACAATCCGATGGATTCCATCGAGCAGATTTCGTATCTGCTTTTTCTCCGGTTACTCACCGAAAAGGACGAAACCCTCGCCGCGCTTGACAAACGCTACGCCAGAATATTCTCCGGCAAGTGGACCCGCTTCGCCTGGGGCAATTTTGTAACGCTGACCGGCGACAACCTCTTCGACGCCGTCCGCGCCGCCATTGAAAGTCTGCACGAACTGCCCGGCCTGACCGAAACCGGCAAGCTTTTATTCAGCCGCGCCACGCTCAAGATTTACGACCGGCCCACCCTGCGCGCGGTGATCCAGGGCATCCAGGATTTCGACCTGGAAGCGCACGATGGCCGCGACTTGAAAGGCGATATGTATGAATACCTGCTTTCAAGGCTCGCGGCTTCCGGTACGAACGGCCAGTTCCGCACCCCGCGCCATATCATTGACCTTATTGTCGAGCTGGTTGATCCCCGGCCCGGCCGGCGCATTTGCGATCCGGCCTGCGGCACGGCGGGCTTTCTGATTTCCGCCTTCACGCGCATTTTGCGCCAGAACACGAAAGCCGCCGACCTCAGGCGCGGCAACGCGGATGGCTCCCTGCTCAAACCCGCGCAATGGAAATTCCTTGAAGAACAGGCGTTCACCGGATTCGATAACGACGCCAACATGGTGAAAATCGCCATTCTCAACCTTTACCTGCACCGGTTGGAAAAGGCCAGGATCGACCATTTCAATCCGCTCACCACCGGCTTTGGCGGAGTTTATCCCGGCCAGCGCTTCGACGTCATTCTCGCCAATCCGCCGTTCTCCGGCAAGGTGCAGGCGGAAAGCATCCTCTCCGACCTCAATTACAAATTGAACACCCGCGCCACGGAATTGCTTTTCCTCAAATGGTTCATTGACCATCTTGCGCCGGAAGGCCGCGCCGGAGTCATCGTGCCCAACGGCGTCCTTTTCGGCTCCACGAATGCCGCGACCGGACTGCGCGAAATGCTTTTGACCGAGTGCGACCTGCAGGCCATCATCAGCCTGCCGAGCGGAGTATTCAAGCCTTATGCCGGGGTGGCCACCGCCGCGCTTATTTTCCAGAAAGGCGCGCCGACAAAATCCGTCTGGTTCTACGACCTTACCGCCGACGGCTTCAGCCTCGACGACAAGCGCACGCCGATTGAGGCCAACGACATTCCCGATGTGTTGAACAAATGGCCGAAGCGCGATGAGGGCGAAAACAGCTACCGGGTGCCGATCGGGAAAATCAGGGAGAACGACTGGAGCCTGGCCGCCGGCCGCTACAAGCCGGTGACCGTTCAAGCGGTGAACCACGATGCACCGGCCAAAATCCTCCGCGACGTCCTGAAGCTTGAAAGTGAAATTGGCCGGCGCGGGGACGCGCTCCTGAAACAAATCGGGGGCAAGCCATGAGCCGGCGAACCTGCAAGGGACAAAAGGGACCAAAAAGACTGGTAATAGGACTTAACAATTCATGGCTGGCGTCATGTTTGTCCTTTGAGTCCCTTGCTTCTTTTCAAGGGAGGCCCAGCCATGCCTGAAGGCTTCATCCCGGCCCACGGCGGATACGAGAAGCTCATCTCTTTCCAGAAAGCCCGCATCGTTTATGACGGCACCGTATGGTTTTGCGGGCATTACCTGGACAAACGCGACCGCACTTATGACCAGATGATTCAAGCCGCGCGTTCGGGAAAACAAAACATCCTGGAAGGCAGTCAAGCCTCCGGCACTTCCAAGGAAACCGAGATCAAGCTGACCAGCGTCGCCCGGGCGAGCCAGGAGGAACTCCTTGAAGACTATCGCGATTTCCTGCGCGTGCGCGGCCTGCGCCTCTGGGAAAAGGACTCCAAGGAAGCCCTGTATGTGCGCAAGCTGGGCGCGAGGAAAGATGCGTCCTATGAGACTTATAAGACCTATCTCGAAACCCGCCCGCCCGAAGTCGCAGCCAACATCCTTATCTGCCTTATTCACCAGACCAACTACCTGCTCGACCAGCAACTCCGCCGGTTGGAACAAGCCTTTTTGCAGGAAGGAGGCCTGCGCGAACGCATGACCCGTGCCCGATTGACCGAACGCGCCCGGCAAAACCAGCCTGCGCCGAAAGGCGGCAGCAAATGAAACCCTGGCCGACAAAAACGCTGGGAGAAATCGCAACCGTAATTCGCGGAGTTTCATTCGACAAGTCACAGGTCAGCGATGAGCCACGCAAGAACTCTATTCCTATTCTCCGCGCAGGAAATATTCAAGATTCGTTGATAACCGATTCTGACTTGGTTTACGTTCCCGAAGATTTGGTAAGCGAAGAACAACGAATGAGTCGTGGTGATCTCGCCATATGTATGTCATCAGGCAGTCCGGCCATAGTCGGGAAGACAGCACATCTAGTTTCGGATTGGTGCGGATCAGTCGGTGCATTCTGCGCTATTGTAAGGTTTAAGGTCGATTTCAATCATCGCTTTGGCTCATATTGGTTTCATAGTCCTGTTTTTTTGCAATGGCGAGACAACAACGCTAAGGGCGCAAATATTCAAAACCTACGTCGGACGGAATTGGAGAAACTTCCCATTCCCGTCCCGCCTTTGTCTGAGCAGGAGCAAATTGTGAAGTTGCTGGACGAGGCGGACGAGTTGCGGAAGCTTCGCGCCCATGCCGACCGGCGTACCGCCGCCCTCATCCCAGCGTTGTTTCATGAAATGTTCGGCGATCCGATGACTAATCTTTTGAGGTTACCTCTAAATAAGCTTGGTTCTCTCTGCAAAGTTGTGGGCGGGGGTACCCCATCAAAGAAACAATCCTCATATTGGACAGGTAAAATCCCTTGGGTTTCACCGAAAGACATGTCTGGCGATGAAGTCCATGATTCGGAAGATCACATTTCGGAACAGGCAATAAAGGAGAGCGCTACCAATCTCATTCCCGCCGGTTCGATTTTAGTCGTAACTCGAAGCGGCATCCTTAAGCGCATGCTACCGATCGCCATCAACTCTGTTCCAGTTACAATCAATCAAGATATCAAAGCGTTCATTCCGGCAAGTGAATGTGAAGCAACTTTCCTCGCCGCTCAATTACGTATTTTATCGCCTACCATTCTTGGTGCAGTAAGAGTAGGAGCAACCGTCCAAAACCTTGAAACCGATTTCTTGAAGCAGCTTCCCGTCCTACAGCCCTCTTTGTCGTTGCAAAACGAATTCGCCCGGCGGGTGGCGGAAATCCGCGAGCTGGAAGCCGGCCAAGCCGCCGGCCGCGCCCGCCTGAATGCCCTCTTTCAATCCATGTTGCATCGGGCGTTTAGGGGAGAGCTATGAAAACACTCAAAAAGCTATTTCATTCCGAGGCTGTTCAATCTTTCTTGTTTGTGTTTAAATACAGCTTGCTAAAACGCAGGATGCGATCCGCGCGACCATTTTGCGCATGTCAGCAAAATGGTGGACCTTGGATCCGGCGCGCCTCCAGAATCCATTTGCATCCGGAATCGGCCTGGAAATGGCGGAAAAATGTCAAATGAGCGATGAAAGCAATGCAACCGTGACCGATGGCCAGGCGGTTAAAAAACGCCCGCCCTTCAATGAAGTGTCGGTTTTATTTCCCCTGCTGACATTTTACACCGCCGGTTATCTCGGGCTCATGGTCGCCGATTTCGTTCTCAAGCAGGCATTCGATCTGCCGGACGGCATTCTGCCGGTTTATATCGCCTTGCTGGGCGCGTATGCGGCGGACAAGGAAATCCGGCGCTGGATCGGAGCGCCTGAGCCGGCCCGGCAGGGCTCCATTTTCGTCTACCTCTGGTTGTTATTCTTCCTGGCGGCCTATGTCGTTTACAGTTTCCGGCCGGAATACGTCATGCCCAGCAACCTGGCCTCCGTCAGTTTGCAGGTGCTGGCCATCTTTTTCGGGTCGAAGGCCTCGAAATATGTCTGGGAATCACGGGGCCAGGCCATGGAACCCGATGTCCTGAAACGGCGGCAGGACCAGGTGATTGAATTGATCAGGGCGCGGGGCAGGATTAAAAACAGCGACGTGGCCGCTCAACTGGGCGTTTCGCGCGCCACCGTCCAGCGCCTGCTTTCGGACATGGTCGCCAGCGGAATGATCCGGCAGGTCGGGGACCGGAAATCGGCCTTCTATGAGGCAGTCATTTGAATCATATAATGGCTCATGGCTGAGCCATATAATGAGCTATATAACCGGCCCAATGAGTCATATTTGAGTCATTAGAGCTTATTATTGAAGAATTGCGCTGGTGCCGGCCGGATGGAGAACGGTGCCGCGATGGATCGGGTCACTCATGGCGCAACGCCTCGATGGGGTCCAGGCGCGCGGCCTGCACGGCCGGCCGGGATCGCAGATGATTCAACACGCAGCGCGCTTTAACGCCGACATATTTGTGCATAAACGGCATATGACGTGCCATAATTTTGTTCTCAATAATAAGCCGTTTATCAATCTGGCGTCGATCTTGACGCTGCTTTCCATGGGAATATCCTGCGGCGATGTGCAGGAGTTGATTTCCAGGGGGCCGGAGGCCAGGGCGGCGCTGGGCG
>Ga0172380_10002768_pt1 | contig 25953 bp, 24 predicted proteins | sample Leawe162metaG_FD_119747 | JGI IMG/M metagenome (GOLD analysis project Ga0172380, IMG submission 119747) | Leachate microbial communities from a municipal landfill in Southern Ontario, Canada - Leachate well 162 metaG | ecosystem: Engineered > Solid waste > Landfill > Unclassified | place...
GTTATCGGCAAGAAAATAGATGAAGCGCTGGCTGAAGAAGCGGGCCAGGCCGCTGTATCCGCAGCCAAACCGCTCGAACACAACAAGTACATGGTGGCGGTCGCCAGGACGCTGGTTAAAAGGACGCTGCTGGCCTGCGTGGAGAAGTAACATATGACAGATCTGCTGGACATCATCGCCGGCCACCTGAAGCGCGGCGAAGACCTGGTGCTGGCCAGGGTTATCAGTATAAAAGGCTCAAGCCCGCGACACCTTGGCGCCGCTATGATCATACGCAGGAACGGCGGGATTGAAGGAACCGTGGGCGGTGGCCTGATCGAGGCTGCTACCATGAGAAAAGCCGTTGACCTGTTCCGTGAAAAAGGCTTCGCCAGGCTGTGGTTTGATATGACGGGCGATGACATAACCGTAACTGATATGGTTTGCGGCGGCAAATGTGAACTGCTGATTGAGTATCTTCCTGCCGATCACGATACGTCGGCGGTATTTAATAGTCTGTTGGCGGGCAGGCGGCATAACCATAAAAGTTACATAATAACTGCGCTGCCTGCCGCTGGGGAAGGTTCCGAGCCGCTGGAACACAGTGTGCTTGCTCCGGGCCTTTCCTGTGCCACGGGTTCGGATGGGTCCGTCGGATTATCAGCCAGACTGACGGACATGGTATGGAGTCTGAATGAACCTGCGCTGATAGATATCGAGGGTCAGCAGTTCTGGATTGATATCGTGCTTAATACGGGTGTCGCATATATTTTCGGAGCGGGTCACATATCTCGCGAAGTCAATGATCTGGCGATCAGGGTGGGTTTCACGACCGTAGTGCTGGATGACCGTAGCGAATACGCCAACCGCGAGCGGTTTGCGTTGCCGACAGAGCTTATTGTGCTTGAATCGTTTGACGATTGTTTCAACGGTCTTCAAATCGATGATGACAGTTATTTGGTTATTGTTACCCGCGGGCATGCTTATGACAAAACCGTGCTGGCGCAAGCTCTGCGTACAAAAGCCGGCTACATCGGCATGATCGGCAGCAATCGCAAGAGAGATGCTATTTATAAAGCGCTGTTAGAGGAAGGTTTCACAGCAGAGCAGCTTAAAGTGGTGTATTCCCCTATCGGCCTGAAGATAGAAACCGAGACACCTGCCGAGATAGCGGTCAGCATCGTTGGGGAATTAATAAATATAAGGGCGCAGAAGAGGAAATGGAGAAGCCAGGCATCACAGCCATAATACTGGCGGCCGGGTACTCGGAAAGAATGAAGCGGTTTAAACCGCTGCTGGATCTGGGCGGCCAGCCGGTCATTGAGAGGGTAATATCATCATTCCTGAATGCAGGGATAAGCGATATACGAGTTGTCGCAGGCTATTGCAGGGAGAAACTAGTTCATGCGCTGGCCGGTCAAAGTGTAAAGGTGGTAATAAACGACCGTTTTGCCGCAGGGATGTTCTCTTCAGTGCGGGCAGGAGTTACAAACCTGGATTCATCCACGGAGGCGTTTTTTCTTATGCCTGCCGATGTTCCGCTGGTCAGACAGGAGACTATTCGATATCTGGCCGGCGCCTACAGACTTCACAGTGATAGAATTTTAATTCCGGTATTTGGCGCAAGACGGGGGCATCCTCCGCTGATAGCTGCCAGGTTTGCAGGCTCGATAATCGATTATAGCGGAGAAAACGGGCTGGGGGGTGTATTTAGCCTTCACAGCGCCGATATTGTTGCTCTGCCGGTCCCGGACGGGAATATTTTGCTCGATATGGACACGCCGGAGGATTATGTGACCCTGTGCAGGAGATTACAAAGGATGAACGTTCCAACCGCTGCTGAATGCGAGGTCATAATGAGCGATATCCACGGCGTACCGGATGCAGTGATCGCTCATTGCAAAGCGGTGGCATCAGTAGCGCTATTGATTGCTGATAAGATGAACCGGTGTGGATTCAATGTCGACAGGGAGCTTCTCATGTCGGCAGCGCTGCTGCACGACCTGGCGAAAGGGAGGCCGGACCATGCCGCGGAGTCGGCACGTATAATAAGAGCGATGGGATATCCCACAGTCGCCGGGCTTGTCGAAACCCACATGGATATAATTCCCGGCGAAGGCGAGGAAGTCACAGCTGCGGAGGTGCTTTACCTGGCAGATAAACTGGTCAGCAGCGACAGGGTAGTGCCTTTGCAGAATCGTTTTGGCCGGGCTGTTGATCGATATGGAGATAATGCGGAAGCGGCCGACAGGATCAGGATCCGCTATGAGAATGCACTTAATATTCTAACTCGAATCGAAGCGCGCACCGGCGCTCTTGATTTCAGCAGCCGTACGATGGCGGGAGCACAGCCGTGAGCCTGGATCTGAGGATCATCACTAACATTGGTGGCTTTTCACTGAATGTGAGTTGGACCATGGAGAGCGAGCTGGTTGTGCTCTTCGGGCATTCCGGCTCCGGCAAGAGCATGACGTTGCGCACCATCGCAGGAATAGTTCCACAGGGCGACGGATATATCCGGTTGAACGGCAGGCTGCTGTACAGCAAGGATATGAAAATCAACCTTCCCCCACAGCAGAGGTCTGTCGGCTATGTCTTCCAGGACCTGGCTCTCTTTCCCCACATGACCGTGGAGAAAAACATTCTCTTCGGAACGCGCGGTATCGACAGCCGGGAAGCGCGAAAAAAAGCCATGGATATGATGGAGTTGTTCAACCTGGCCGAATTTAGAGGCAGGTATCCTAATGAGATTTCGGGCGGTCAAAAACAGAGGGTGGCCCTGGCCCGGGCATTGATGCGCAATCCCGAGATTCTCCTGCTGGACGAGCCTTTCTCATCTCTGGATGACCAGCTCCGGCTGGAGATGCGCAGGTGCCTGGTAAATGTGGTCAAACGGGAGTTTCGCATACCGGCGATTCTGGTAACGCACAACGTCCTAGAGGTATTTTCGCTGGCGGATAGAGTCATGGTGTATTCCAGGGGCGGAATTGTGCAGTGCGACACGCCCCAGGCCGTCTTCAACAATCCGGTGAATGAAGAAGTCATGTCGCTGGTAAGTTTAAAGACGCTCTATCCCGATTATCTTTTCACGTAAATCAAATCCGGAGGTGATTGTGAGATGCTGTTCTCGATGTTGCTGGCAGTCCTGGCGTTTATGATGGGCATGGCAGCTAAAAATAATAAGGCGGTTAAGGAGCTGTTGCGCGTACGCACCGCTACATATGTCATTATGACCAAGGATGGCACGAGAGGCAGGCGCTATATAATCAGGAACGGGAAATTCTCTTCAGATACGGTACTGAAGGACTATGATATGGCACTGGTTTTCGAGAATGCCGATGTGGGCTTTAAAACCCTGGCCCTGGGTGGAGATACCGGCCTGCAGGTGGCCATCAATAACTATAATTTAAAACTGGCTGGCAACCCTGCCATGTTCAACTTTTTTGGTATCCTTCTATCAATTTGCATGGGCATGATAAAAAGGAAATGAGCGGGAGATTTCTTTAAGAAATCAGAGGTAGAGAAATGAAAATTAATTTGAGCTATGGCAAGTTCATCAAGATAGACGATTATGCCAGCGATGCCATAATCGAGGTTCCGGATAATTGCACGGTACGTGACCTGCTTGTATTTCTCAAGCTGCCGCCATATGTGCAGAAGGCCGTTATCGTACACGTAAACGAGGAGCCGGTCTGGAACGCCACCGTGCTCAAGGATAACGACACAGTGAAATTGTACCGCCTGGTGAGCGGAGGCTGAGAAAGAAGGATGGACGCGGCTACAAAATATCGAATATATGAACATCGGAATTGATATAATTGGGACACTAAAATCCGGGAGGAAGGTCATGCAATCCAAATTCACTTCATACATGTCAATTGTCCTGTTGTTGGTCGTCCTATTATGTATTGGATGTTCAGCGCCGGCTGCCACGGTGAACGTGTCTGCGGCAGCAAGTCTCACCGACGTGATCGGTGAAGTCAATGCGCTCTATCAAAAAGAGCATTCGAATGTAACCATCACCTCGAATTTCGCGGCATCGGGTGTCTTACAGCAGCAGATCGAGAACGGCGCGCCGGTGGACGTATTCATATCGGCGTCTCCCAAGCAGATCGATGCGCTTCAAAGCAAAGGCCTGATCGTGGAGGGTACACAAAAGGACTTGCTGTGCAACAAAGTAGTGCTGATAGTGCCCGGCGACAGCACCCTGGACATAAAGAGCTTCAACGATCTGACGGGCGACGCGGTCAAAAAGGTATCTATAGGTGATCCTGATTCGGTGCCGGCCGGCCAGTATGCACGGGATATCTTAAATCAATTCGATATCATGGAAACGTTGAAGCCCAAGTTGGTGCTTGCCGGCAATGTGCGGCAGGTGTTGCAGTATGTCGAAAGTTCCAACGTCGATGCAGGTATTGTATTTCTAACGGATGCCAGAATATCAAAGAGCGTTAAGGTTGTGGCTGACGCGCCGTATGAGATCAATAAAAAAGTCGTCTACCCTGTGGCCTTAATAAAAACGGGAAAGGACATGGCGTCTGCCTCAGCTTACGAGGCGTTCTTATTCAGCGAAGAGGCGGGCGCCATATTCGATAAATACGGCTTTACCGTGATCAAATAGCAGATAAGGTGGAAGATTTAATCGCAGGATAGCGCAGATGATGGACTCTTTGCTTTCACCGCTATGGATCTCTCTGTCGACTGTTTTTACAGCCACGGTGATCACCTTCTTTGCGGGTATAGCTGTGGCCCGCTGGATGGCAAGGTATGAGGGAAGGCTGAGGAATTTCATCGACGGTATCCTGATTCTGCCGCTTGTTTTGCCTCCAACCGTTGTGGGCCTGGGTCTGCTGATGCTGTTCGGCAAGAACGGTCCTATGGGACAACTGCTGTTATTGTTCGGAACAACGGTGGTTTTCTCCTGGCCGGCAACGGTCATTACCGCCACCGTTGTATCCTTTCCGTTGATGTACATGAATGCGCGGGGCGCTTTCGAGCAGGTTGACATAAGCATAGAGAATGCGGCGCGCACGCTGGGGGCCAGTGAGTGGAGGACATTCTGGTCGGTCACGCTGCCCCTGGCCTGGCCGGGGGTGGCGGCCGGCGCCGTTATGGCTTTTGCCCGGGCCATCGGCGAGTTCGGCGCCACACTGATGCTGGCCGGATATATACCGGGCAAGACGGCAACCTTACCGGTGGCGATTTACTTCGCAGTCCAGGACGGTGATATGCACCAGGCGCTGGTGCTGGTAGTTATCGTGCTTATTATCGTCTTCATATCTCTCAGCGCTCTGGCTTACTTCAAGGGCAAGACATACAAGGCGATAACGATCTGAAGGCCTGGTCAGCGATCATCAAACTGGTTTGAAGGCGGCATCCTCCAGCCTGACATCGCGGATATCCAGCAGCCGGTACTCACTTTTTGAAATCACGCTGCCTGTCGATAAAGATAATCGCTGTTTGAAAATGGGGCCGTTTATTACAACCGTGTGGTATTCGCCGTTTTCACCGCATGGATCGATATTATTCTTTTTAAGATAATCCCTGAATGACGCGTCCACCTTTTTTCCTACCCATTTTTCATCCATCTGCTTAGAGTTGACGCCTACAATGACCGCCTCAAAGCCGAGATCGATAAATTGGTCGAGTAATTCATCGGTGGGCCTGCCCCAGAGAGGCTCCAGCGCCTCGATGCCTATTTCGCCGCATACACGCTCAACCCACTCTCTGTGGACATCCAGATAGATGTCGCCGAATATCATTCCTTTTACCCCGGTGGGGAGCAGGCTGCGTACTCCAGCCTTGAAATCACGCTCATAGCCGTCCCAATCCGTCTCGTACTGCGCTACCTTTATGCCCATGGCGGCGCCCTGCTGCTTTATCAGGTCGGCGTTGGTCCCGTGAAACCTGACTCTCTTTTGGTCATCGGAGATGAAGTTCACCAGGTGCGTAACTTTACAGCCGCGCTGCAACGCTTCATAAAGCGCCATGCAGCTGTCCTTGCCTCCGCTCCACGATACAATGTAATTTTCACCTTTTATCGCCGTCGCTTTGTTATTCATTCTTTACTCCTTCAATTCCCGCTCGCTGTAATATTCATCCAGATAGCCCAGGATGTCGCCGCGGGAGAGTTGATTTTTAAGGTTGTAATCGTAAAGGGTGTATTCATGATCGGGGCTTTTAAGTGATTTGAACCAGATATGCGGCGGCTCATCGTCGCGGTGGGTGAATCCGGCCTGGCGGTTGAGCTCCAGCCAGGTATCCCACATGCGGGAGCTGGCCCTTTTAAGTTCAACCGGCGTCTTCTCAATGCCTGTGATGGCCGAGTACAGATCAGCCAGGGTTTGCAGGCTGTAAAAACGCGATATATAAAGGCGGTGGCACTGGCCGAGTATATTGAACAATCCGAAGAAGTCCTCACCGTGTTTGGCCAGGCGTCCCGGATTGAAAGAGTCGGCTGTGAAGAGGCGTTCCATATCCGATGGCGCAACACCGCAGCGCTCGGCTTGTTTTCTGATGTCGGCCAGAGGCCACCCCGGGCTGTAAGAAGGCGCCCCCATGGCAGGGGCTACACCCAGAGTGCGACCGGGATGCACCAGCATACCGAGGTGCATGGGCAGAAAACCGCTCATGCGCGGATCAAAGGCGATGAATTGTCCCTTGACCACATTCTGCACGCGCCCTGCAGCCAGGTTGCCTATTTTACGGGCTGCGCTCAGGACACCGTCGCACAGCACAGCGCCAAATCCCTCGCGGGCGGCGGTCATACGCGCCAGCGCCAGCAGAGTGTCATAGCTGCGGTCAAGCTTCAAGCCGTTTGTATCACTTTTGTTGATGATCTCCTGCTCATAAAGAGTAATTACGAAGTCAGCAAGGCCGTTAAAACTGTAAACGCGGTCAAGACCCAGCCGGTTGATCTCATCGTAGTACTGGATGGCCATGCGGTATCTATCTGCAATCGTGCCTTCGTTGTTATAACCAAGGGCGGGTGAATAGGTCAGGGCGGCCATCTCCATGAAGACGGCTGTATCATAGCTGCTGCGGCAGCCGGGCAGGTCCAGGCGGTCCTTATCCGACAGCGGACAGGTTGCGCAGGCAATCTTTTTTCGGGCTGCTTTATGCGATTCATAAAGCCCTGCCTTGGTCTCTTTTAAGTCGGCAGGGTATGGTATAAGCTCTGAAGAGTTACGCGCCACTACGCCGGGAGGTATCCAGGCGGAGGTCATAGTCATGGCGCCGCCCTTCATCATCTCGCCGCGCAGGTGATAACTATTTATCTTCTCTGATATCCCATCCACTATGGCCCGCAGCCGCTTCGGATCTGCCACCTCAATGGACCTGCTGCCCATGCAGGCAACGATAGCCTTGAGCTTCTTTGAGCCCATAACCGCAGCCAGGCCGCCGGAGCCGATGGTACCGCCTTTATCGATGTGAGTGACCGAGATGGCCGATTGTCTTTCACCAGCAATTCCTATGGGGATGATGCTGCAGGGGGAATGTCTCAGCCTGAGTTCGTCGGCCGAGTCGAACCCGTCCAGGCTCCATATATCGGAAGCGTGTTTCAAACCGACGTTATCGTCCTCAATAACCAGATAGACCGGCCATTGCGACCGTCCGGTTATCACCAGATAGTCGTAGCCCGAGGATTTAAGGAAGTGACTGAAAACTCCTCCGGCATTGCTGTGGGGGAAAGATCCGTTTAGCGGGGATTTGTAGACAGACATTGTCTGGGAAGCGCCGGGTATGAATGTACCGTTGAAGGGTCCCGTGCCGATAATAATGGCGTTGCCGGGTGAAAGCGGATCGACATCCGGGCGTATCAGATCGAGGGCCAGCCTGTTGTTGATGGCTGCGCCGCCGATACATTCCCTGACGAGGTCTTCATCCAGAGGCTGTTTGCGTGAAGTGCCGTCCGAAAGGTTCACGTAAAGGATGTTGCCCGCGTAGCCGCCCAGCTTCATATCAGATCTCACCCGCCTCTTTACTGGCAGTCAGGGCACCATAAGGGCAATAGCGGGCGCAGATCAGGCAGGCATCGCAATCCGCGTTGAAGCTAACATCAAACTCGTTGGGGCGTCCCACCAGCCGCTCAATCCGGATATTCGAAGCGGCAAGGCTGAATTTATTGCCGGATCTGAAAGAGCATCGCAGCATGCAGGTGATACAGCCGGCGCATTTTGAAGAATCGGCCTCGATAAATCGTTTGTCTTTTTCCACCCTGACTGTCATAGCATATGTCTGTGAAAAAGCAGGGACGGGTCTTCAGACCCGTCCACAAGAGCGGGCGCAGCTAAAGCAACGTCCCTGCATGCTTTCCTATTAAATACCTAAGCTACCTTACAGTGCGCCGATGCCCAGCTTTTCCATACGGTCTTTGCTGGGCTTGCCGGTTGACTTGTCCCAATCGCGTATCTCGTAATACTCAGGCAGCATCTTGGCCATGTTGGGTACATTGCCTTCCTGACCGCCGTCGGGTATCGGCCGCAGCGCGATCTCCGGCAACTGGTCGTCCCTGGGGGTGACGCCGAACCTGCAGGTCATAGTTCTCATGAGCTGGAAGATGCGCTCGCCTGCCTTGAGAATAGCGTCCTGGTCCACTCCCCAGCCGGTGGATGCATTAATCATATCCACTATCGACTGCGTCGACATCATGGCAAAGTGGCAGATGCCCAGAGCATCGGTGAGTGAGCGCCAGTCCTGCGAGAGCACGACCATGGGGGCCTTGTCGTCTCCCCAGCGGTCTCCCGGATTCAAGCCGAGGTCGGGATTGCCCATGCCGTTTTCAACCAGGTAGGCGTCGCTTTTGTTGTGGTCAGCGCCTCGGTTGCTGGTAGCATAGGCCAGGCCCATGCAGCAGTAAGCGCGCGGGTCATGCATGGGGAACTCCAGGCCCTTGACCTGCATGGCCTCGCCGGGGCAGTTATACCTGGCCGCCATGCGCTTGGTGCCCTCCTGTATGATCTTGCCGAAGCCCTCGTTCCTGGCGATGAGGTCGATCAGTTTAAGCGTGACGTCGATATCGCCCCACTTTAACTCCAGGCCGCCCGTATCTTTGCTGGTGATAACACCCTTCTCATAGAGGTAGAAAGCGAAAGCGGCGCTGGAACCGCTGCTGATGCTGTCGAAGCCGTAACCATTGACCAGCTCATTGAAATGATTGATAGCTCCCAGATCGGCGATCATGAGCTGCGGCCCCCAGGCAATGAGAGTCTCATATTCAGGCCCTTCGGTGGGTTTCTCCTTCTTGAAGCGACCTTCTTTGATGTGCAACACCTTGCGACATCCGATCGGGCAGCCGAAGCAGGCCGTATTTCCGACCTGGTATTGCTCGGACTGTGTAACGCCGCTGATATCAGTGGCTTCAGGCATGGTGGCGATAGTATAGTATTTGGTGGGCGTGTCGCCGTAGGCGATGCCCGAATCCACCCATCCGCATGTGCCCGTATCATGCATTATAGTTGTGACAAAGCCGCTCTTGACCTCCTCCATGGCGCCGCGGGCGAATTCCCTGAATTTCTCCGGGTCATGCATGGGGATCTTGGCCTTACCTCTTACCGCAATGGCCTTGAGCTTCTTGGTGCCCATGACGCAGCCCATGCCGGCCCGCCCCGCGCAGTGGCCGTCCTCGGTCATGATGTTGGCGAACAGCACTTCGTTTTCCCCTGCCTGTCCAATGCAGGCCACGCGCGTGCGCTGGTCGTCATATTCCTTGCGTATAGCCTCGATCGTCTGGTATGTGTTCTTACCCCATAAAGCAGCCGCATCTTTAAGCTCGGCTTTGCCGTCTTTTATGTACAGGTAAACGGGTTTGTCGGATTTTCCCTTGACGATAATACCGTCGTAGCCGGCGAAACGCAGTTCGGAGCCGAAGTGCGCCGCGCCGTTGGCATCGCCGTAATAGGTTGTATAGGGCGAACGGGCCGCGACCACCCAGCGGCTGAAGCTGGGGCCGCCCGTGCCCGTCAGTAGCCCGGCCATGAAAATAAGCGGATTATCGGGGCCCATCGGGTCTGTTTTGTCCGTGGTAAGGTCCGCCAGGTAGCGGCAGGCGATGCCTCCCGCGCCGATAAAGTCGCGAGCGTACTGTTCGTTCAGCGGCTCATCTTTCAGTTCTTTTTTAGTCAGGTCGACAACAAGTATCTTGCCCATGTATCCATTCATGGCAGACCCTCCGTGCTTGTTATTTTACGATATCCCGCTCTGTGGTGATCATTAGAAATCGACCGGCTTGCCGTCGTAGGCGCAGATGAACATTTTCTCAAGGTCGGCGTTGTCCGCGATCCTTGTAACCGCGATGGTCATGGCTTCATTCACCGCCCTGTCGACAAGTTCGGGCATGGCCTTCAGGTATTTGTCTTTATCGATCTTAAGGTCTTTGACTGAAGGGCTTTGCCCGATATCTTTCATCAGTTTACGTACAGCCGCAATCAGCGCCTTGCAGCATTCTTTATCGCTGCCCTGTGCAATGCCGCAAAAACGGGCGATCTCGGCATACCTTTGAAGGGACTCTTCCGAACCATTAGCTATGTATTCCATGGTATATGGAAGGTATAAGCCCATAGCCACACCATGCGGTGTATGGAAGATGCCTCCCAGGGCGTGCCCGCAGCTGTGCGCCAGCCCGGCCATGCCGTTGCCGAAGCAGGTGCCGGCCTGGCAGGCTGCATACATCATGTACTTGCGGGCTTCCTCATCCTTGCCGTTATCGACGGCTTTCTTAAGATTTTCGAAGATATATTTTATGGCGAGCAATCCCGGGCCGTCCGTAAACGGCGTACGCCATGTCGCAGTGTAGCCTTCTACGGCGTGGGTGAGGGCGTCCATGCCGGTAGATCCTGTTACATGCGGCGGCATGCTCATGACCATACGGGGATCGAGGATGGCCACATCGGGCAGCGTCTCGTAAGAGCCCAGCGCCACTTTCCTCTGGCCTTCAACATCTGTCAATACTATGGCCCAGGTTGCCTCCGAGCCCGTGCCGCTGGTGGTGGGGATGCAGATCAGGCGGGCCTTGGCCCTGAGATTGTAAAAATCGGATGGCGACATATCCAGCGGGCCGATGCCGGCGCCGTAACATACCATAGTTGACTTGCAGGCGTCCATGGAAGATCCACCGCCCAGACCGATGAACAAATCCGGCTTGAAATCTTTAGCGATAACAGTTGCCTTTTCCACAGTCTGTATCGAAGGATCAGGCTCAACCCCGTCGAAAACCTTGCACTCGATATTGGCTGTTTTCAGTTCAGCCATGACCAACTCGTGCAGGCCGAGCTTGACGATGTTGGCATCCGTGACTATGAAGGCGCGTTTGGCCAGGAAAGTGTTGAGATACTGCAGTGAATCGTCGCCAAAAACGGTAAACGGAACACCAAAAAACTGCATATTGCTTCCTCCTCAGTATAAATACCGGGAAACCTTGATTCTAATTACAGCGATTGTTACTCGGGATATTCGGTCTGAACTTGTGTTACGCAGTTGACCAGCTCCTGCGCTGCCTTGACGGCGCGCATGACCTTGCCCATGTTGCCGGTGAGTTTGAGCTGGCGCGTAACAATAGCCTGGATAGGATCGACTTTCTTCTCGGCCACCTTGCGCCAGGTAGCTATAGAAGCTGACAGAACAAATTCCGGCTTATACTTGTCCTTCTCCGCCGCCGGTATGACATCAACCTTGCGGCATTTGCCGTGCCAGAGGTCGACATACTGATAACCGGGCTCTTTGACAGCTCCCCCCGGCTCGATGATGAAATAGAAGTCACCTTCCCATGTTTTTGCCGCGTCCTCATACGGTTTGCTTGCATTGATTGCATCCATGAACGCGGTTGCCCACTCCAGTGTTCCAAATACTGCCATACCATACCTCCCTGAATTAGTTTTGCTGGTATTCTATGCGGACAGGAGAGGGATGTCAACAGCACTCAGTTACGGAGATTGTCAGCCCTGCCATGAGTATTGACTCTTTGAACTGGTTGACTGCTGTTTAAATGGTATAAAATGGTTTTTAACAGCATACATCAAGAGCAGGGTAAAAGAGTGAAATCACGGAACATAACCGTGAAAGGGAATGAATATGAAACGACAGTCTGAAGAACTGAAGAACGTCGCTTATGAGCTTTTCATAGTAGCATTATCAATAATCGCAATAACAAATATTCTAATTTTCTACGTTACCTCGGACCGGGATATTGCCGGTGTGTTGGGGGTGATGGACTGGACATACAGCTTCATATTCCTGGTAGACTTCATAATGCGGCTTTCGCTGGCAAAATCTAAATTCAACTACTTTTTCAAACAGTTCGGCTGGGCTGACCTTCTGTCGGCAGGGCCGATAAACTGGGCCAAACTGCTGCGCCTTATCAGGATCGTACGAACCGCCAGAATGTTGTCCAGCTACGGCCGCCACAACTTTATACGCGAACTCAAAGATTATAGCTCTGCAACAGCTTTCCTCACCGTTCTGTTTCTCATCATGTTAATACTGGAATTCGGCGGCATAGCTATAGTGAAGTTAGAGAACAAGGTGCCCGGCGCCCAGATCAGTAACTGGCAGGATGCCATGTGGTTTATCTATCAGACGATCACGACCACAGGTTATGGCGATGTTGTGCCCGTAACCGGTGAGGGACGTTTTGTGGGGATACTGGTTATGACGGCCGGCACGGCGCTTTTCGGCACCCTAACGGGTTTTGTGGCGAATGCATTCCTGCAAAGGCGCGGGGGTAAGGGATCGATGAGGCGGGTCAGCAAGGGCAAGGACGATCAGGGGGTAACTCTGTCGGAGATTAAACGCCTCATACAGGAGCAGAAGCAGTCTCAGGTGGAGCTCGAGGCAAAGATCGACGAGCTTGAGAAATTGCTTTAGAATGGCAATGACTGCTCACAATCGGTGATCCCTTGTCTGGAGATGGAAGTGGAGGCGATAGCGACTGCGTTAAATAAAATTCCTTTTAATACTAGTATTATCCGACGATGGGTATAAGCAATTACGGCCAAGCAGTCATGCCGATGAACGTCATGCCATACGCAGGTATGATTAATGCTATAAACTTGCCGGTCCAAATGCTGAAACTGGGAGCAGGTAAATAGCGAAATATCCCCAGGAGTAGCACCTGAACTGACCGTTTATACCTTACAATCAGGGTCGCATGTACTCGTGAATCAGAGGGGTTTTAACATCGATTTTATCCCCTGCCACATTGAGCTTAATGTCGCAATCCGATAGGAATCGGAAATAAGCATGACCTCCGCCGCCTTTTGCACCCCACGGTGAAAGCCCTTCTAACAAGTGATTCAATTTATGAGTGATCGTCCCCTTAAGGACGCTGCCTTCAGGCCGTAGGACCAGTGTCTGCGGATATTGTGCACCGGTCAATTTATCCGTCACGAAGTCGCTGCCTTCCGCGGTAATATCTGTCGTCACATCCACCAGTTTTTCTCCCTTATAGACAAGTATCACCGAAATAGGCTTATTCCTAAGGGCATCGGTCATCTCGCCTACCGAATATATAAACGTGTAATCAGGCAGGTATATCCGGCCCCAGTACCAGTAATTGTACATCGCTGTCAGTGCTACATTGCCCCAGTTATGATCATGATAACCAGCACCCTTCACAGGGATTTCCTTCCCATTAAAAATCAATGTTCCTGTTACCTTGGCCCTTGGTAGAGCTACTACCCAACCGATCCACCTGTCCGGCTGCCTGGTGAAATAGGACACGCCATCAGGGGGTGACCGGAAAGCCTCAGTAACGCTTTCGAATATCAATTTGCATCCCAGGTCTTTATCGCGGAACTCCATGTCATACCGGGAGATGTTGCCTTTTAAATGGTTGGTTCCCATAGTCACATCACAGCTTGTTTTCGAGGCAGCGACATCCCTTACGGCAAAAGGAACATCCACGCTCGTCTTCTTGCCCGAGGGATCATAAATGGCAAACATTACGAGGTGTGTATTCTCTTCATCACCACCTATGAAACTCGGATCAACAATCTGCCATGCCGCTGACATAGAGTAGCCATTATCAAAAGCAGCATCCAGATACCACCATTCATAAATAATACCGGCAGTTTCGTGCAGTGAATCGTCCGCATCGGAAGGAGTAAATATTGCCTTCATCGTGGGCTTTTCATCCATCATACAGCCTCCTTGATTGGGTTGTTTTTGATCTAAGTAAACGGACTTGTGAAGCGGTCCCCATAAGCCTCACTACTACCGCACTACCTGATCGAATTATAGCACTGCAGGGAAATTAACTTCTAATGATTGGATTCCATGATATTTTTCATAGTCGAACATACATACCATTGAACGTCAATTGGCGCTTAAGGTTTGGTGGTAAACAGACTTAAATTGGGCAATATTCAACATTACCTGAGAATATTTTTACGATAGTAGGATTAACTTTAGAGGTGGTACAATTATGGAGGGCAGGTCAAGCTCAAAGATGATCTAGATTAAAAGGGGGCTTTATAAATGGTAAGAAAAATAAGAAAGGATATCACTGGTCCTGGATTGGCAAAAAGACTTAAGGGTAATACTGGGGCAAGAAAGATTAGAAAAGACATTACTGGTCCAGGACTAGAAAAACGACTTTCTAACCGTAAGGGTAAATAGGGATCCTTTCTTCAGCTACTTTCCTGTGGGCTAACCCTATCACAATTCACCCTCAAGTACGTAGGGAACTCAGATTAGGTACGGAACTCAATTCTATCAATCTGAAAATTAAGTCTCTCGAGAAATAGAGCCTCTGGCCAAGTGCCGATTTCATCGAGGGCAGCATCCTCAGCAACTTCTTGGTTGGGGGCTTCCACTTTCATATCAATTGTCCCAGCATATGTGATGCTTACTATGTATTTCATTTTCATTCACTCTGTTTCATTGGGAACTATATATTAAACGCAGAATGTATTTAATTACAGATTGTCAAACCCTATTTACCCCCGTACCCTTGCATACTTCACAGGGTGCTCCAAATGCATAGGGATCTTTACCACTACCACGGCAACGGACACACTTGATTAGAGTAGATTTGCTCGATTTAACCGTTTTTTGTGGTATACCCCCGGTAACACCTGTGCCTCCACATACTTCACAAGGTGCACCGAAACCCATTGGGTCTTTCCCTGTACCACGGCAACGTCTGCAATTATTTTGACCGGCCATGTTAGATTTCCTCCTTCACCCTGTAAAATCCTTTGTTTAGTTAAAGCATCTAGTTAATCATATTTCGTTAATAATTTCGTTTTGTGATTACCCCGACTTTAGGAATCTTCAATAGTCCATCTTTAAGGTCTTTAAAATACGCTGGTGATATTTCCTTCTGCGGATCGAACAACACGATAAATAGAAGTGTGTGATGACCCCCAGCAAGGTATCTTATGACTTTATGTGAAAGATCCCTCAATTGATTTTTACCAGTGGGACCCTTTATCTCTATTGCAATATGCTCTATACGGATATCGGGTTGAGATGACCCCACTCTTTTATTAGACTGGGCCTGGTGAAATTTGTTTTGCAGATAATTAAAAAGTTCATTATGATAGCCTCCTTCATTATCATATTGCCTACTTGGCCTGAAATTGAGTATCTCATTCCAGACATTACGACTAAATACGTCTTTCATTTCTCCAGGTTCCCATGTCCGTTCGCTGATATTAGAATGGCATTCTGCCGGGTTGAAATTATTCGGTATGTAGTGTGCAGTTGTTGAACGTATTGACTGGAAAACATGAAAACAATACTGCCAGAAGCGACGTGATGTTAATAAAATGCCAATGATCAATAGAGAAATAGTTAATAAGACCATTTCTATCGGAGAACGTTTCACCAATACTTGAATTACCCATGGTATAACATAGATATAGACTATTAGTGCAATCAACATGAAAATCAGAACAAAGACCAGAAAACGGTCGAGGACATTTTTATTGATAGATTCTGAGGTTATCCATTTTTGTGTTGAGTTGACCGCTGATTTCAATAAAGTAATAAGGCCATGGCGAAATTTGGCTGCAAAGATCAAGCTTGCTACTAATGCACCCAATAGCGAAGATAGTATGTACAAAATCCAGTTGTTCTGAGTAACAAATAAACTAATAAACGGTGCTAGTATGAATACGGACACGAGCGCAAGATCTGCGACCAAGAGAATAATTATGGCTATTCGTCGACTGTTTACTGCCCTATGACCAACTGTTTCATCTTTATATTTTGGGACATCGAAGTCATTAACTTTGGGAATATACTCAGCTTTATATTTGGGGATACCATTGTCCTTAACTTTGGGAACATACTCAGCTCTATATTTGGGAACATCATCGACTTTGTCTTTGGGGATGTATTCGGACGGATAGAGCTTTCTTTCTAGCCATTCTTGATGATAAAGTTCTCGCAATGAGGGATCCTTAACTACACTATATGCAAAGTCTATTTTACTCATAGTTTCTGCAGCCGAGGGATCATTATTGCTGTCCGGATCGTATTCTTTAGCCAGTCTCTTATATGCTTCTTCAATAACTCCTGGCTCAGCCAATGAATTAACCTGGAGTATTTCGTAATAATCTTCAAAAGTAGCCATCGGTTAATTACACATAATATAAAACTGTATTCCTATGATAGGGTGGAAAGACTTGAAAGCTCCCCAGCACAAGTTTCCTTAACCTCATCAATCCAGTTTCAGGGGTTCAGTCATAACATCCCAATATTTTTGCTTTTAAAAAATCAGCTCGTGCCTTATTTTTTTCACCTTTCTGATTATAAACAAGACCACGATTGCGATAAGCATTAGCACCCTTCGGGTTCATCTTTATCGCCTTGTTTAAATCAGCTATAGCTTTATCAAATTCCCCTTTTTCAGCGTAAGCATTCCCACGGTTATTGTAAGCCTTGGCATACTTTGGGTTTAGCTTTATCGCTTTGGAATAATCTGCAACTGCTTTGTCATGTTCACCTTTTTCATCATAATCAACCCCACGATTGTTAAGAGACTCCGCATCCCTCGGATTTATCTCTATTGCTTTAGTGTAATCAGCAATAGCCTTCTCATTGTGGCTTTTACTGTCATAGGCAAGTCCACGGTTGTAATAAGCGTCAGCAAACTTCCTGTTTAGGCTTATCGCCTTAGCATAATCAGATATTGCCTTACCGAAGTTACCTATTTCAGCGTAGACATTCCCACGGTTGTTATAAGCCACAGCATATTTCGGATCTAGCTCTATTGCTCTAGTATAGTCAGCAAGGGCTTTATCGAATTTACCTTTCTGACCATAGGCGAGTCCACGATTTTTGTAAGCCTTGGCGTCCATTGGGTCTAGCTTTATAGATTTATTATGATCAGCAATAGTCATGGATGCAGCCTCATCATCACAACTTGTACCATCTGAAGGTTGTTATAGACCTTCATAAGCGCAATTATAGATTACGTCGTCCAGGATAGCAATCGCCATTGGCGTGATATTATAGTCTATGCTTTGTTAGCATTATATAGTCTGCATAGGTAGTGATTAAGTTATTCTGGCATTTAATATAGTGAAATGGGTGAAAGGAAAGAATTAAATCAGAGGGTTATGTAATCGGCAGCTCTTTTACAACTTTAGACTTATTATTTTTATTATGGATGAACATACATACCGATGTTTGTTCAATTGTAGTGAGCTTTACCCGAGGGGCGAAAATCAGTCGATGCTGTCCTTGGTGCTGGGCACGTTGCTGGAGATGCGGGGATCGATACGGGTGGCAGCATCGAGGGCGCGTGCCAGCGCTTTGAAGAGGGCCTCCGCCTTGTGGTGGTCGTTCTTGCCGCTCAGCACCCAGGCGTGTATATTGATGCGCGCCTCCTGGGCGAACGAGACGAAGAAGTGGTGGACCAGGTCGGAATGCATCTCGGATATCACCGGCTCCTTGATAGCAGTCTCGATAATGGCATGGCCGCGGCCCGATATATCCAGCGCCACCAGGGCTACGGCTTCGTCCATGGGCACAATCGCATCGGCCATCCTGACGATGCCCTGTTTTTCTCCCAGCGCCTGGTTAAAGGCGCGGCCAAGCGTGATGGCCACATCCTCAACCACATGGTGCTGATCAGGGCCGTTGGCCGAGATCTTGAGGTCGAAGATGCCGTGCTGGGCAAGCTGGCAGAGCATGTGGTCGAAGAAGAGGATGCCTGTGGTTATCTCGTACCGGCTGCTGCCGTCGATATTTACCTCGACCTTGATCGAGGTTTCTTTTGTTCGGCGGGTGATGCTTGCTTTGCGTTCGGACATTTTCACCTCTTTATCGCTGGTTTCAGGCAAAGGTTATCACATATCCCTGAGGGCGGCAATCACACGGAGCGTATCTTCCGGGCGTCCAACGCTGATGCGGATGTAATCTTTTAACTCAGGCGTCTCGAAATAACGAATAAAGATACCCTTCTTCTGCAGCCTGGTATAAGTCTCTTTAGCGCTGCGATCCAGCACGGCACAGAGGATAAAGTTGGCCTGAGAGGGATAGGATTTAAGCCATTTGAACTGCTGTAGCGCGGCGAAGAGCACTTCTCTCTCGCTGACCATGGCCCTGACGGTCTTCTGCAGGTAATCGAGGTCTGCCAGCGATTCAAGGATTGCTACATAGGCGGCCATGCTGATGTTGTAGGGCTGCTTTATTTTCATCATATAGGGGACGATATTGGCCGGACAGATGCCGTAGCCTGCCCTCAGTCCGGCGATTCCCGCCCACTTGCTGAAGGTGCGTAATATGATGAGATTGGCGTACTGTGACACCATTGGTGTCAGCGAGTTGCCGCTGAATTCGACATAGGCCTCGTCAACCACCACCAGCAGGTCCGCAGCTAACAGATCTTTAATCTCGCTTGCTTCGGACCGGTTACCGCTGGGATTATTGGGCGATGCAATGAAGACCATCTTCGTTCCGGCGTCGATCGATTTTTTAATGGCAGGCAGATCCAGCGAGAAATCCGGCCTGCGGGGCACTTTTATCACCTCTCCTCCCGCGATCACCGTACAAAAAGGGTACATGCCGAAGGTGGGCGGACAGTTGATGACCCGGTCTCCCGGCTCAATGAACAGTCGCAGGATGATATCGATAAGGTCGTCGCTTCCGGCGCCGGCCACGATAGAATCTGCTTTAACGCCTGTATAAGCAGCCAGGGCCCTGCGTACATCTCTCTGGTCCGGATCAGGGTACCGGTTATAGTCCTGGAATCCGGCCAGCGCCTTTTGCACTCTTGGTGAGCACCCGTAGGGATTCTCATTGCCGTCCAGCTTGGCGGTGTCCCCTGCCGGCACTTCGGCGCGTCCGGTCAGCACGTCGACCGGATCGACGGGAGTATAGGCTTTCATGCCCTTAAGCCCGCCGCGGACCATTTTTTCAACATCTTTTGAATTGAGCATTTTACATCAGACCCAGCTGCAATCCATAATAGAAATGCAGCGCTCTCATTTTACCATTTCACAGGGGAACGCTGCATGCTAAAGTCATTGCGAGGAGCGCAGCGACGAAGCAATCTTGTGCTGTCATGCGGGGACACCAGATTGCCGCGGCCTTCGGCCTCGCAATGACGTGGGTGAGGCAAGGCTCGAAGCTAAAGCCCGAAAACCCTTTTGGCGTTTTCACAGAGGAAGAGCCTTCTAACTTCATCGGTTAACTGCAGGGTATCCAGGTCCTTGAGGCACATGGCCGCGGTGATCATGGGGTAATTGGTGCCGAACATGACCTTCTTTTTACCGTGTTTTTGCATGTATGCCACCAGTTCGGGCGGGAACCTCTTGGCGACATAGGCTGATGTGTCGATGTATACGTTCTCATGCTTGGTCGCCACCGCGATCATCTCGGTCGTCCAGGGATAACCGATATGTCCGCAGACCATCTTGAGCTCGGGGAATTCGAGCGCCACCTCGTCGATATAAGGTATGGGCCTGCCGGGCTCCGAAGGGCAGAGCGGACCGGTATGGCCGACCTGGCAGCAGAAAGGTATATCCAGCTCCACACACTCGGCGTAAAGAGGATAATAGCGGCGGTCCGTGGGTGGAAGGTTCCACAGCCATGGCACGATGCGCAACGCCTTGAATCCGAGCTCTCTGACGCAGCGCCTGAGCTCTCTGACCGCCTCCATGGGACGATAAAGATCGGCCGATGCCACACCGACCAGCCTGTCCGGATACTGTTTGACAAAAGCCGCCACCTCATCGTTGGAGATAAGCGGCCCGGTCGGGCTCCACCACGCGCAGGTCAGCCCTTTGGAGACATGAGCCTGGTCCATCAGGCCGATGGTCAGATCCAGAGGCAACTCGGAGGCGAGCTTCTCCTGCCCGGTCCACCGCCTCAACGAATCGAACATCCGGTGGTTGCCGAATTTCATGGTGGGATGCTGCATCCAAACATCTATGGCCTCATATACAGCGCTCATCTTGATCTCCCCCGCGTTATTAATAAATAGTTTTGTATAAAACTATTTTATCACGTTTGAGGGAGGATGTAAACGTTTGTAGGGGAATATGTGGACGAGTGGATTACAGCTTATCGACGTTATGGCTGATCCTGGTCATCAATTTAAAAAGGGTGTTTTTTTCGTCTGTGCTCAGCCCTTCGAAAAGCTGCGCATTCATTTTCTCGGATATCTTCTCAAGGGCAGGTTTAATTTGCGCGGCCTTATCCGTGACCCGAATATTAACCAGCCTTTTATCGTTGCCGTCCCTTACCCTGGTCACGTAGCCGTTCTTCTCCAGATGGCTGATCACCGCCGTTATTGTGGATTTATCCTTGAGGGACAGCTCGGTTAAATCGCGAAGATGGAGGGTGCCCTTTTTATCCAGGATGTGAAGGATATCGCCGTGCGAAGGAGCGATGCCGCTGATACCGTGCCTGGAGAGCTCGGATTCGAGATAAGCAAAGAGGCTCTGGCGAATGCTGTTCAGCGTATACAGGAAGTTGCCGCGATGCACTCTGATCATATGTTACACCATAACGAACGGCTGCTCAGATTCATTTATTTTTTATCTTTTTCAGTCTGACCCTGACAGCGCCGGCATGAGCGGTCAGCCCCTCGCTGTCCGCCATCATTGCGGCCGCCGGCCCCAGCCTCCGGAGGGCGCTATCTTCAAGGGCGATGATGCTGTTGATCTTGAGGAAATCCAGCACGTTCAGCGGTGAGCTGAAGCGGGCGCTGCCCCCGGTGGGCAGCGCATGGCTCGGTCCGGCTACGTAATCGCCCAGCACAACCGGTGAATACCGGCCGATGCAGATACAACCGGCGTTCCTGATTCTGCTGATGTAGCGCTCTGCGTTTTTCACCATGAGGGAGAGATGTTCCGGCGCATAAAGGTTGGCCAGATCTATAGCCTGCTCCAGAGTTTTCACTATGATGATCAGGCCGTTTGACGCCAGAGCTTTATCTGCAATGGTTCTTCTTTTCAGTCCGGGCAGCTGTTTTTTAAGTTCGGACTGCACTTTATCCGCCAGTCCCTCCGACGTGGTTATGATAATTGATGATGCCATGGCGTCATGCTCCGACTGCGCTATCAGATCGGCTGCACAGAAGGAGGGATCTGCAGAGCCGTCGGCGATCAGCATGACCTCGCTGGGACCCTGGAGGGCATCGATATCCACCAGGCCGTAAACCAACTTCTTGGCGTTCATAACATACATATTGCCCGGGCCGCAGATTTTGTCCACACGTGGCACTGAAGCGGAGCCGAAGGCCATGGCCGCCACGGCCTGCGCACCGCCGATTTTGAATATCCGGTCAACGCCCGCGATAAAAGCCGCGGCCAGTGTGCTGTCAGGCACTTTTCCATCTTTTCCGCACGGCGTGGACATGATGATCTCTTTCACCCCCGCCACACGTGCGGGGATGGCGGTCATCAGTACCGTGGAGGGATATGAGGCAGTGCCACCGGGTACATATATTCCCGCGCGCTCGATGGGCAACACCTGTTGTCCCAGGCCGTTTTTGAAAAATCCGCGCCCGTATATGCGCATGCAGATTTTATGGAATTTTACCAGGCGCGCGGCCGCGAATTTAAGCGCATTCATCAAGCGGGGGTCGATGGATGTGAGGGCCGCTGTCACTTCCCGCGGTGTAACCTCGAGCGATTTTAACCTGGCGCCGTCGAAGCGCTCGGCATAGGCGATTAGAGCCGGATCCCCTCCTTTCCTGACGCCTGCAATTATCTCGCGTACGGCAGTTTCGATCCTGCCGCCCGGATCATACTGAATGCTTCGTTCCAGGGTTTTCAAGGCCTGCCCGTAATCCCGAATCACCTTCATTTTTTACTCACCGCCTCCCGAAAAAGCCTGATCAGATTATTAATTTTATCCTTTTTTCCACGCTCTTCCAGGCTGCGCCTGTTGCCTATCAGGCAGGCCGTTGACTCGAACAGCGTGTCTATGATTTTTAGCTTGTGCCGGGCCAGTGTTTGACCGGTCTCGGTGTTTTCGATCAGCATATCGGCATCCTCAGGCAGATAGACCTCGGTTGCGCCCCAGGTAGGAATAACACGATAACGGGCGATGTGCTTGTCGCGCATATATTTATCGGCAATGTTGATATACTCTGTGGCGATACGCAGGGGTACCATTTTGCCCGCAGCCACGAGGTCGCGCAGCGAACCGATGCTATCCGCCGGTATATCCTGGCTGACTACAGCCACGATCCGCACCCAGCCGAAGCCGAGGTTGACCAGTTCGGCCACCGGGCTGGATGGGAACTGGTAAAGGTGATCCAGCAGCCAGTCCCGTCCGGTGATGGCAAGGTCGAAATTGCCGTTGGCAACCTGCTGGGGCATATCTTGAGGCCGGATTACTTTGATGCTGAGCCAATCGATGTCGCAGGACGGGCGCCGTCTCAGATCACTCTTTGAGTATCCTTCAAGCCTCAGGCCCGTCTTCTGCATGAAAGCTTCGGTATGCACCTGTTGATGGCCGTCGGCCAGCGCCAGCCATACATCACCGGCGCCTGCGCTGCCGGCAAGGTTGTTGTTTACCGCAAACACTGCTTTTTCCGGCGCCTGCCAGGGCTTATTCTTCAGGGAGGCGGATGCGGCAAATCGTTCGAGCAGGCCGCTGCAGTCGCTGCTCTGAAGACTATTGCAGTTGGCGATAATGCAGGCGTTACTGCCGCATATCCTGCGTATCGGCTTCAAATTCAGGCTGCGCAGAGCGTCCTCATTTTTAACGCGAAGCACAGAGAAATCGGCGTTCTCCGGCGGGTATGCTTCAGTCGAACCCCAGCAGGGGAAGATGCGATATCTTTTCAGACGCATTTTATATGCGGCTGCTTCTGCCAGGGCAGGATATTCAGTCACTATACGCCAGGCTGCAGTGCCGCTGGCCATAGACTGCGGGGATATATCCGATGAGGTCGCGCAGGCCATGTAGATATCAGAGATGTCGAATCCGAGGTCGGCGATCTTCAACACGCGGCTGGCCGGATACCGGGTCAGCAGCTCCTGCAGCCAGTCGGAACTGCAGATGCCGAAATCGTAGTTGCCCACAGCCACCTGTACGGGTATATCCCGCTCGTTAAGCATCTTGGCCGTCAAACCCGGCATGGCCTGCGACCGCATGCGGTAGATGCGGGTTCCCGAGTTATAGTTGTCGAAGCCGAGTCCTATGGAGTTAAGGAAGAGCGAAGTTCTGGCCAGCATTTTACCCTTGGGCAGGGCCAGTCGTGGCTCGGACATTGCTTTAGCGGGCAAGCTTGCTGAAACCCCCGATGATATTTATGACCTCACCCACTGCGGACACTTTTTTGCGCGTCTTCTTGAAGTTATCGACCAAGGTGAAAGAGGCTGGGCGTGTCCCGATTGAAACCGACCAGCGGGCCTGCAGTTGATTGCCGCAAAAATCGAGTTCGGCTATAAGTCCGACTTTGCGCATGGCTGCCGCCGCCTCAAAGGCTGCATTAACTGCCTCCGCCGAGCCTCCTGCAGCTTTCACAGATACGGTCTTCTCAGCCTTTTGCTGCGACCATGGCTTCACCATGGCTGTAACGGTATCCAGGTAGAAGGCGAAGCCGCAGGCGGGTATATCCTGACCGCCTACCAGGCCTATCAGGTTATCGTACCTGCCCCCGCTGCATATCCTGTCCCCGCCCGAGGTTATCTTAAAACACAGGCCTGTGTAGTATTCAAAGCCCCTGATGGAGGTAAAGTCTATGGAGTAGCTCACCTGCATTTTGTCCAGCAATGCGGTAACGGCAGCGAAGCCGTCGATCTCTTTTTTAACACTTTTTGAGACGGCGGGCATAGCCTTGAGGTTGGCCAGAAAACCGCTTGATCTGCCCTTCAGCTTAATAAGCGTGGCGATGGCGTTGACCACTTCCTTATTCTTGCTTTTAACACCGGAAAATGCCTGCCAGTTTCCTTCGAGGATATCGTCGAGCAGAGCGGCCTTGCTGTCGCCGTCCAGCTTGAGCTCCCCGATAAGAGCTTTCAGAATGCCGGCATGCGATAGCTTGAGTTCAGGTTTTGTTAATCCCATCGCACCTGCAATCTCCAGGGCCAGGGTGATCACTTCGGCGTCTGCGGCCCGGTCGCAATCTCCCAGGAGTTCCACCCCGCACTGCCATTTTTCGCGGTTCTCACGTCCTGTCTCCTCAAATGCAAAGACGTTGGTGATATAGTAGAGACGGGCTATCTTCTGGTTTGCGAGGTTCTCGCTGTAAAGCCGGGCGGCGGGTATAGTCCCATCGGGACGCAGAACGACTCGCTCGCCTCCCCAGCCATCCCAGTCGAGGAAGGAGTAGACACGCCCCAGCATAGCGGGCGTCAATGTCCCCGCCGCGGTAAAAAGATGTATATATTCCAGGGTGGGTGTCCTGATCTCGCGGTAACCCCAGTTTAAACACGAATTGCGGAAGGCATCCTCAACCTGCCTGAAACGCTCCATATCATCCGGCAGCAGGTCGCGGGCCCCTTTACATCTCTGACTTTCCATAACTATTTATCCTTTCCATAAAACGAGATAATTCTACACTAATGGTATCGCAGCTACAATTGCTGTCTTTACGGCGTTTCTGATATACAATATACGCATGACTGCAAGAAAGATATTCCGCATATTTTATGTTTCGCTGTTCCTTGTTGGGCTGGCGCTTTCAATAGCCGGCTGTAACGCTGTCCCTGAATCAGGGCAGATCCGTGTCCTGGAGGTCAGGGGTAATATTGTGCCCGTTGTTGCCGACTATATCAGCCGCGGAATAGCCGAGGCTGAGGAAAGAGGCGACACCGTCGTTATCATTACCCTGGATACACCCGGCGGTCTGCTGGATTCCACTGAGAGGATAGTCAAAAGCATCATGAACGCCAGGGTGCCGGTCGTTATATATGTATCGCCTCATGGCGCCTGGGCGGCTTCGGCGGGCACATTCATTACTGTATCTGCTCATCTCTCCGCTATGGCCCCTGCCACCAGCCTGGGGGCTGCGCACCCGGTGAGTGTGGGGGAGGAGATGCCCGAAGATGTGCAGAAGAAGGCGACCGAGTACTCGGCGGCCTGGATACAGAGCATAGCTGAGAAACGCGGGCGTGATCCCTCGCTGGTTGAGGCTGCCGTGAGGGAGAGTAGATCATTCACCGCTTCAGAAGCAGTCGAGAAAAAGCTCGTCGATTTCCAGGCCGATGATCTGGACAGTGTCATAAAGCAGATCAACGGCAGAAAAGTAACGCTGGCGAACGGCATCGAAGTGACTATTGATACAGAAGGGGCCGAAGTAAGCAGAAGCGACATGACGCTGGTGGAGAAGATACTCCAGGTCATCAGCCATCCCAATGTTGCATACATATTGCTTACGCTGGCTTCCATAGGACTGATTACGGAGATCTCCAATCCCGGGCTGATCTTCCCCGGCGTGATCGGCGGCATATGTCTTTTACTGGCATTCTACTCACTGGGTGTATTGAATGCGGGCTGGGCCGGCCTGTTGCTATTATTGCTTGCTTTCGGGCTCTTCGTCACTGAGATTTTTGTACCTGCCTA
>Ga0172380_10002770_pt1 | contig 25932 bp, 24 predicted proteins | sample Leawe162metaG_FD_119747 | JGI IMG/M metagenome (GOLD analysis project Ga0172380, IMG submission 119747) | Leachate microbial communities from a municipal landfill in Southern Ontario, Canada - Leachate well 162 metaG | ecosystem: Engineered > Solid waste > Landfill > Unclassified | place...
AAATTCGTTGTTGAGTGGAAAGGGCGAAATGGAAAGCGAAGAAGCCAGTGGGCTTATTGACGTGGCGGTATTGGACCATCTGTTTAATCCGCGCGGCATCATTTTTGTCGGCAAGATCGATGAGCACCCCGACCAGATCAAGCGGGCGCATCGGTTTGGCCTGCCGATCTGCTACGTCAACCCGAAGCCACGGCCCGCACCGTCCGGCGATCCGGTCTTTGCCAGCCTCGAGGAGGTGCCCGAAACCTATGATCTGGCGATCGTGCGGGTCAGCGCGCCGCGCGTGGCGGCTTCGGTCGAAGATTGCGCCAGGCGCGGCATCAACCGGATCATCGTATTCTCGAACGGCTTCGGCGAGAGCGGGCCGGAGGGGCGGGCGCTGGAAAACGAACTGGCCGAGGTGGTGCGCCGCACCGGCGTCACGCTGATCGGACCGAACACGACCGAGAATGCGCTGGAGCCCATCCCGATGCCCGAAGGACATCGCGGCGGCCTGATCGGGCTGATCTCGCACAGCGCGGCGCAGGGTCGGGCCATTGTCGAAGGCACGGCGCTCGGCGCCGGCTTCAGCCGTTGGGTGGCGCTTGGCAACGAGGTCGGGGTCGATCTGGCGGATATGATCAACTACTTCGCCCACGATCCGAAAACATCCGTGATTGCTGCCTATGTGGAAGGCATCAAATCGGGCGCGAAGCTGCGCGCCGCACTGACGGCCGCCAATGCGCAGGGCAAGCCGGTCGTCGTGCTCAAGATCGGTGCTAGCAAGAAGGGCGCGGAGGTGGCCGCCTCGCATACCGGCCATCTGTCCGGTGCCGATGCGCCGGTCAACGGCCTGTTCGCACAGCATGGCGTGACCCGAGTTCAAGACATCGACGAGTTGGTCGAGACGGTCAATCTCTTCGCCCACATGCCTCCTGGCAGTGGCACGGGCTCGGTCATCTATTCCTATTCCGGGGCCACGGTGGCGATCATGGCCGAGGCCGCAGAGGTCGCCGGCATTGACGTTCCAATGCTGGGCGAAGCGACGCAAAAGGCCTTGGCCACGATGCTTCCGGCCAACTTCAGGATGTCCAATCCGATCGACAACGGCGGCCAGTTCAGCATGATGGAGCCGATGGACGTGCGGCAGCGGCTGCTCGGCACCGTAATGGCCGACCCGGTTGCCGATCTGCTGGTTTTCGGGATCAGCGCTGCAGGTCCGGTCCCCGGCGATGCCTTCTCCGAGGAATTGCTGGCCTGGGCCCCGAAGGCCGACAAGCCGGTGCTGGCTGTCTTCAGCTCGCCGCAGATGAAGGCACAGTCGTTTGAAAACGCCGTGCGCTCGGGAGCGCCGGTGTTTCGCTCGTTCCGCGGATGTTTCCAGGCACTGGCGGCCTATCGGCGATACCAGGCGGCAAGCGCGCACTTCCGCGCCCGGCCGGCGCTCGCCGCACCCCTGAGCGCGGGGGCACGCAACGTGCTTGGCACACCCGGCATCGTTGCCGCGGCCGATGCCGCGGCCCTTCTTTCCGAGGCGGGCATCAACATGGCCGGCGAGCGGCTCGTCTCGTCGCGCGAAGAGGCAGTGTCGGCGGCCACGGCCCTTGGCTGGCCGGTTGCGATGAAGCTGATGTCGCCCGCGTTCCCGCACAAATCCGATGTCGGTCTGCTGAAGCTCGACATCGAGGATGCGGACCGCGCAGGCGCGGTCTACGACGACCTTGTCGCGCTGGCCAGGTCACTGGATCCCAAAGCAAGGATCGACGGTGTTCTGGTGCAGGAGCAGGTTGGCGCAGGAGTCGAAATGCTCGTCGGGCTGACCAACGATCCGGCGCTCGGCCCGAGCCTGACGATCGGTGCGGGCGGCATCTATGCCGAGATCCTGTCGGATGTCAGCGTTCGCCCGCTTCCGGTCGATGCGCAGGACATCTCCGAGATGATCGACTCGCTCAAGATCGCGCGCCTTCTCGAAGGAGCCCGGGGCGCAGCCCCTGCCGATCGGCAGGGGTTTGTCGAACTCGCCCTGCGGGTGGCGCGGCTGGCGGCGTCCGCTGACGGTGCCATCGCCGAGCTTGATCTCAACCCGGTGATCGTTCGGCCCGAGCGAGCCATCGCGGTCGACGCCCTGATCATTACCGCCGATTCCGGCGCCACGTCACATCCGGCCGTATAGCCAGAGCGCCTCAAGGGAAAACTCAGATGGATCTTGATTACACCCAGGAACAGAAGCAGCTGACGGACTCGTTGCGCCGCATGCTGACCGACAAGTGCGGCACCGATGTGGTCCGCAAGATGGAGGGCGACGAAAAGGGCTATCCTGACGAGCTGTGGCGCGCCGTCACGGAAATGGGATTGCCCGGCCTGACCATTGCCGAAGAATACGGCGGCCTCGGCCTTGGCGCGCTGGAGCTGGCAATCGTGTTCGAGGAACTTGGGCGAGCCCTCGCGCCGGTCCCGCTCTTCGTGTCATCGGTCCTGTCGGCCGGCCTGTTGGCACGGGCCGGAAGCGATGAGCAGAAGCGCGAATGGCTCCCTGCCATCGCCGCTGGCGAGGCGGTTCTGTCTCTCGCGTGGCTCGAACCCGGCAACAGCTTCTCCGAACGTGGCGTGCAACTCAGCGCCAACGCGGATGCGAACGGCTACCGCCTGACCGGCAAGAAATTCATGGTGCAGTTCGCCGCCGCCGTGGACCGGCTGATCGTTTTCGTCCGCTCGGGCCGCAACCCGACCGACATCGACCTTGTTCTTGTCGATCCCAAGGCCAGGGGCGTGTCGTTGAAGCGGCACAAGACGATGGCCGCGGACGCCCAGTTCGAGGTTTCGTTCGACAATGTCGAGGTGCCGGCGTCGGCGCGCCTCGGTGCCATTGGCTCTGGCTGGGAGCATTGGCAGGACGTTCTCAGGACCGGCATGACCGCATTGGCGGCCTGGGGTGTGGGCTGTGGCGAGCGTGCCATGGAGCTTGGGACCGCCTATGCCAAGGAGCGCGAGCAGTTCGGCAAGCCGATCGGCAGCTTTCAGGCTATCGCCCACCCGTTTGCCGATGCGGCAACGCTGCTGGCGGGTGCGCGGATGATCACGCTCGAGGCGGCATGGGCGCAGGACACGGGACGCCCGCACAAGCAGCTTGCCATGATGGCCCATCTGGAGTCCTGCGATGCGACACGGGTGGCCACCAAGGTCTCGCAGAACGCCTTTGGCGGCATCGGGTTCACCAAGGACATCGACATCCAGCTCTTCTTCCGCCGGTCCAGACAGCATGAGCTTTCCTGGGGCAGCGCGGAAGCCTTGAACGAGGAAATCGGCAGCCAGGTGCTGGGACAACTGGCCTAGGGGATGCCCGCACAGGGCGAGCAGGAGACAGATGATGGATTTCGATTTTTCCGAAGAAGAACACGCGTTCCGCGCAAAAGCCGCAGCCTACATCAAGCAGATTGGGTCAAAGCCGGGCATTGCGTACAAGCCGACATTCAACTCGGGCTATGCCGATACACCCGACCGCAAGCAGTTCATGAAGGATCTTGGCCGGGGGGGCTATCTTGGCCTGTCATGGCCGGAGGAGGTTGGCGGCAAGGGCATGGACGGGGTCTATGACTACCTGCTGACTGAAGAGCTCGCCTATCAGGGGATGCCGGGAAGCGGCAAAGGCGTCGGCATCATCGGCAAGACGCTCCTGCGCCGTGGCTCGAAAGAGCAGCAGGAGCGGTTCCTGCCCAAGATCCTGAACGCCGAGATCGACTGGGCGATCGGCTATTCCGAGCCCGATGCCGGGTCCGACCTGGGGTCGCTCAAACTCAAGGCGGTGCGCGACGGCGACGGCTGGCGCCTGAATGGCCAGAAGCGGTTTTCCAGCTCGGCGCACTTCGCCGAATGGTATTTCGTCATGGCCCGCACGCACCCGGATCGGCCGAAGCACAAGGGCATTACGCTGTTCATGGTCGAGATGAACCACCCGTGCATCCAGGTGAACCCGATGTGGACCATCGACGGCCATCGCACCAACGAGGTGTTTCTCGACGATGTCTGGATTCCCGACAGCCAGGTGATCGGCGAGCCGGGGCAGGCGTTCTACTACGTCGCCGAAGCGCTCGACTTCGAGCGGCATGTGCTGTTTCCGCTGGGTCCGATCCAGAGGTTGTCCGAGATTCTGCTGGACTGGATCAACACCGCGACCATCGACGGCGAGCCGGTGCGCGAACGGCCAGAGGCCAGGCGTCTGGCCGCCAGGATCGCCCGCGGTCTGGAAGTCTGCCGCCTGCAGGGCCTGAGCGTGCTGGCCGCCGAGACTCCCGCCGTGGCGACCATCCGCTCGTCGATGAACAAGATCGCGATGAGCGAGTACGGACGCTATCTGGCCGACCAGGCGCTTGAACTGATGGGGCCAGGGTCCTGGCTGACCGACGAAGATCCTGATGCGCCGGCGGGCGGCCTTTATGCGCGCGCGCGGATCGCCGTGGTGATCTGGATCATCGGTGCCGGCTCCAACGAGATCCAGCGCAACATCATCGCACGGCGCGGTCTCGGACTGCCGGTGTAGGGGGGATCAATGACAAACCTGCCGGAAAAACTGGAAGACTGGATCGGTTTCCGCTTCGAGGCGGACGCCGAACTGGTGGTCGAGCAAGGCGCGATCAACCATTGGCTCGAGGCGGTGCGCGATGCCAACCCGGTCTATTGGGATGAAGAGGTGGCCAACACGATAACCGACGGCATCATCGCGCCGTCGCCAATGGCTTCGACCTTCGCCACCTCCTATCGCTGGTCGCCGCGCCGGCCCGACCATGTCTGGGACGTTCACGGCGTCGAGCCCGGTGCGCCCAAGGTCTGGCCCCGCCTGCCGGTCGAGGCGCATTTCTCCTTCAAGGAATTCACCGGCCTCAAGGAGGGTATCGTCGGCAAGATCGAAGCCGAATATTACGAGCCGCTTCGCCTGGGCGACCGAATCCACGTCACCTCCTACATCTCGAAATGCGGCGAGCTTCGCACCAACCGGCTCGGTACCGGCCGGGACTGGACCGCCGTGGTCGAGTTTCGCAACCAGAACGGCGACATGGTGAGCATCGATCGCTTCGACTTCTACTGCTACAACAGGGACCCGGCATGATGGCGCGGAACCTCGAAAACCTTGCTGCCGACCAGATCGCGGTGGGTGACAAGCTGCCGATGTTGACGGTTCCGGTGACGGCGACCACGATCGTGATGGGGGCTTCTGCCTCGCGCGACTACCAGCCGCAGCACCACGACCACGAATGGTGCATTCGGGTCGGCCTGCGAGGAATCATCATGAACACCCCCAACCAGGCCGGCTGGATGAGCCGCTACATCACCGATTGGGCGGGGCCGATGGCGCGGCTGGGACGCATGAAGTTCCGGATGCGGGCTTCGATCTGCCCCGGTGACCTGCTGGCGATCTCGGGCGAGGTGATGCGCGTCACCCATGACCGGACCGGGTGCAGTTGGGTCGATGTCAACGTCGAAGCAAAGGTGGGCGATACGCTTGCCTCCGCGACGACCGTGACTGTGGCGCTGCCCTCGACCCAGGGCGGCGAAAACCCCTGGAAGCGCAAGGCGGATCGCTGGCTCCTGGCCGAGCTGGCGCCGCTGGAAGAAGCACGCAGGTAAATCGTGCCGAAGTCGAGCGGGTGCTGCACCTGCCCGACTCCGCAGCAACAGGAAACCGGAATGACATCTGATCTTGCAGGCATGACGGTGGTCGACCTTGCCGGTGCCGGTCCGTCGGCGCGGTGTGTGCGGGTACTGGCGGACCTTGGCGCCCGCTGGATCCGTCTCGAGCCGCCGGCCGCCTCGGGGCGGGCAACGCTGGAATGGCACGCCTATGGCGCGATGCGGGGTGCCGAGCGGATCACCTTCGATCTGAAGCGGCCTGGTGCGGCCGAGGTGTTCCTGCGCCTCGCAGAGCAGGCCGATATCGTCGTCGAGGGCTTTCGGCCCGGCGTCGCAAAGCGCCTCGGGATTGATTATGGGCCGGTCAGCGCGGCCAATCCGGGCATCATCTATTGCTCGACGACCGGCTACGGGCAGACCGGCGCGATGGCGTCGCGGGCCGGTCACGACCTCAACTATCAGTCGATCAGCGGCGGTCTGGCGCTGAGCGGGCGCGACGCCGAGGGCAAGCCCGCGATGCCGGGCATGACCTTGGCCGACAGCGCCGGGGGCGGCTGGCAGGCGGCGCTACGCATCCTTGCCGCTTTGGTCGCGCGCCAAACCACCAGACGGGGCCAGTACCTTGATGTTTCGGCCGCCGAGGGCGTGCTGCATCTGCTGTCTCTGGATATCGACCGCGCGCTTGTTGCCGGCCGGTCCGAGCCGACCGTAGTCAATGGCGGCTTCGCCTGCTACTCGGTCTATGCGACGGCAGACGGCGGGGCCGTAGCGGTGGGGGCGGTTGAGACGAAGTTCTTTGCCAATCTGTGCAAGGGGCTCGGCATCGAGGACGGCCCGGCGCGCCAGTATGACGCCGCTGCCCAGTCGGACTTGCGCGCGGAGATCGCAGCAGCCTTCCGCCGCCGCCCCCGCGACGAATGGGTCGGCGTTTTCGAACACATCGACGCCTGCGTCACGCCGGTCCTGGCCATTGACGAGCTGGCTGCCCAACCACATTGGCGCGAACGCGAGGTCTTCACCACCTATACCCACCCCGAACGGGGAGCGGTCACGCAGTTGGTCGCCTTCGGCGAGGGAACGCGGGGCGCTGCGCCCGCGAGCGATGGCGCGTCATTCCGGGATCTGATGACGAGCCTGAGGTTCACGCCGGAGGAAATCGACGCCATGTACGCGGCCGGCATCGCAGGGTAGCGATTGGGGCATGCCATTCCACTTTGAACCCATGCCGGAACGCGGCAAGCCTGTCGAGGTCGCCCCGGGCGTGTTGCGCCTTGTGGCGAACAACCCGACGCCGATGACCTATCATGGCACCAATACATATCTGATAGAGGGGAAGGGGGGCGTTTACGTCCTTGATCCGGGTCCCGCCAACGACGAAGCCCACGCCAAGGCAATCATCGAAGCTGTCGGCGTCCGGGCAGCCGGCATCATCGTCTCGCATCATCATTCCGACCATTTCGGGCTGGTGCCATACCTGCAGCAGGTATTGAACGTCAGAGTATTCGCCTCAGCGTCTTTTGCCGATGACACATTCCGTCCGGATGTTGCATTGCAGGATGGTGATGAGGTCACGGGCCTGCAGGTCCTGCATACGCCCGGTCACGCCAGTGACCATCTGTGTCTCGGGCGTGACGATGGCGTCCTGTTCACTGGCGATCATGTGATGACATGGAACAGCAGTATCGTCATCCCGCCTGACGGGAACATGGGCTCATATTGTGCGCAATTGGAGCGTCTGGCGACGCGGGATGACAAGCTGTACCTGCCCGGGCACGGCCCTCCACTGGCAGATCCGATTCCCTACGCACATGAGTTGCTGGCCAACCGGCGACGGCGCGAACTTGCGATTGTCAGGGTCTTGGGGCGCGGGCCATCCAGCGTCGTCGAGCTTGCTTCCGCTCTCTACAGGAAATCTGACCCGACAATCATCTGGGCGGCGCAGCGCAATGTCGAGGCACACCTGTTCAAGCTTCGGCATGAAGGCGTAGTGAGCGAAGCTGCTGATAATCAGTGGGTATTGAGCACCTGACTGCCGACCAGCGTGCCGTCGCCTCTCGAGCGGATGAGGTGGCGACGGGAAAGCCGATTCACGGGTTCCGAGGCGGGCAGTGGTCTGCGGCAGGGGTGGCGGCCTGCTCCGGCGCAAGGGCAGGCGCGGCCTTGCGGCCTGCCTGCGTTGCCAGAAATGTCGCGGGGCGACAGGGTAGTCCCATTGGACGATGTGAGGGACCGGGCCGACCCCTATTCGACATGCTTGCCGGATATTGGTGAGCTCGCAATGCTGCCTCGGCCCGGGCCGAAAGGACGCCGCGCCAGGTTTCCCGCGCCACGCTCGAAGTCATCAAGGCGCGAATTGCGCTATCAGTTTTCTCGCCGGGCAGAAGAAGCCTGCTGAGGCCGCAGAGGAAGCGACCGCATCATGAAAATACTCGTCCCCGTCAAACGCGTCGTCGACCACACTGTCCATCTTCGCCTCAAAGCCGACGGATCGGGCGTAGACCTCGCCAACCTGAAGATGTCGATCAATCCGTTCGACGAAGTGGCGGTCGAGGAAGCGCTCAGGCTCCGCGAGGCGGGCGTCGCCAGCGAAGTGGTGGTGGTATCCGTTGGGCCGGGCAGGGCAGAGGAAACGCTGCGTCACGCCCTGGCCATGGGAGCCGACCGTGGCCTGCTGATCGAGACCGAGACGATGCCCGAGCCGCTTGGTATCGCCAAGACGCTCAAGGCCGTGATCGCCGAGGAAGCGCCGCAACTGGTCGTCCTGGGCAAGCAGGCAATCGACGACGACAGCAATCAGACCGGCCAGATGCTTGCCGCGCTGCTTGGTTGGGGGCAGGCGACGTTTGCTTCGAAAGTTGTCATTGCCGATGGTCGAGCAGTCGTCACACGCGAAGTCGATGGCGGGCTGCAGACGCTGTCCCTGCCGTTGCCGGCGATCGTGACCACTGACTTGCGCCTCAACACCCCGCGTTATGCAACGCTGCCGAACATAATGAAATCCAAGAAAAAGCCACTCGACAGGCGCGCCCTGGCCGATCTCGGTATCGATGTTGCGCCGCGCCTCACCGTGCTCAAGACCGAAGCGCCTGCGAGCCGCAAGGCCGGGGTGCGGGTGAACTCGGTTGCCGAACTTGTCGATAAACTCGGCGAAGCCGGCGTCATTTAAGAAGGAGGGCAAGCCATGGCCATTCTGCTGCTCGCCGAGCACGACAATTCAACTCTCGCCGATGCGACCGCCCGCGCTCTTACGGCCGCGCTCCAGCTTGGTGGGGACATTCATGTTCTGGTCGCCGGGGCCAACGCCCGCTCGGTTGCCGAGGAAGCTGCCAGGCTGGAGGGCGTCGCCAAGGTATTGCTTGCGGATGCTCCAGCCTATGAACATCAACTGGCCGAACCCGTTGCGGCACTGCTTGTCGCTCTGGCGTCCAGCTATGACGCGGTGCTTGCGGCCTCTACGGCAAACGGAAAAAGCATCTTGCCCCGCGTCGCAGCGTTGCTCGACGTCATGCAGATTTCCGACATCGTGTCGGTCGAGGGCCCCAAGACGTTCAAACGTCCGACCTATGCCGGCAACGCCATCCAGACGGTGCAGTCCGCCGATCCCATCATCGTCGCGACGGTGCGCACGGCGGCATTCCAATCGGCTCGTCAGGGTGGCACCGCCGCGATCGAGGCGATCACTGGCCCCGACAGCGCCCTGCTTGCCGAGTTTGTCGAGAACATTTCGGTCAAGAGCGATCGTCCGGAGCTGGTGGGCGCGCGCGTCGTGGTTTCCGGTGGGCGGGCGCTTGGCTCGGCATCTGAATTCGAGCGTCTCTTGCTGCCGCTCGCCGATCAGCTCGGGGCCGCGGTCGGCGCCTCGCGCGCGGCGGTCGACTCGGGTTATGCGCCCAACACCTATCAGGTGGGACAGACCGGCAAGATCGTGGCGCCCGAACTCTACATCGCCGCCGGAATATCCGGGGCCATCCAGCACGTTGCCGGAATGAAGGACGCGAAGATCATTGTGGCCATCAATTCGGATGGTGACGCGCCGATCTTCCAGATCGCCGACTATGGCCTCGTAGCGGATATCTTCACCGCGTTGCCCGAACTGGAAGCGACCCTCAAGGCACGCGCCCGATAGACGCGTTCGAGCTGGTGTGCGGCGAGATCGAGACCGTGTCCCTGAAGGCGCCGGCGGGGATCGCCCCCAGCTTTGCGAAGAAGGACTCCATCCGCTTGCTGGGACAGGCTTCTAGCGGCCGGTGAAAGTGAAGCGACGTTTCTGGAGGAAGGCCGACACGGCGCCGCCGAAGTCTTCGGACCCGGCGCAGTCGGCGAACGCCTGCTCCTCGGCGTCGAGGTGGTCGGCGAAGCCATGGTCAAAAGCCTGCTGCATGAGGCGCTTGGTGGCGCCCTGGGCGATCGGGGCCCCCGCCGCCAACCTGGCAGCCAGCCGCAAGGTCTCGGCTTCGAGCTCGGCGCGTGGCACCACCCGATTGACGAGCCCGAGGCGCAGTGCCTCGGCGGCGTCGACGTTGTCGCAGAGAATGGCAAGCTCAAGCGCACGGCGCGAGCCGACGAGCCGGGGAAGCCAGTAGGAGCCGCCGCCGTCGGGTGTGGTTGCGATGCGGGCATAGGCGAGGTTGAACACCGTATCGTCGGCGGCAACAAGAAAACCCAGGCCGAGCGCCAGGCTCATCCCGGCCCCCGCCACCGGTCCCTTGAGACTGCCGACCGTAAGCTTCGACGAAGCCGCCAACGCTTTCAGGGTGCGGTGGAGGGGGCGGATGAGTGCATGCGCCGCTGCTGCCCGATCGGTGGCGCGGTCGAAATGGGCGAGGTCTCCGCCGGCGACAAAGGCGCGTCCCTCCGACTCGATGACGACGACGCGCACGGCTGCATCGGCCAGGGCCGCGTCAACGGCTCCGGCGAAGGCGACGACCAGTTCCATGTCCAGCGCATTGAGGCGCTCGGGGCGATTGAAGCGGATGCGGGCGATGGACTCGTCCACGGTAAGATCGACGGCACGCTTGGCGGTGGTCATGATGTGGCAGTTCCACGGGATGGAGGGGGCGGGAAGCCGCAGTGAACGGATCGCTGTGCCGGTTTCGCAAAGCGATGGGGGAGGCGTATCGTCCAATTGGACGATGCCTGTGGGCTGCTGGCGCAAGCAAATAGTATAGGTTCACAGGAGGAAACCACCCATGACGAACACCAAGCCCGGGAGCTTGCGCCTGCTGGCGCTCGCGCTGATGTCGGCAAGTGCCCTCAGCGTCTCCGCCGGCGTTGCCCAGGAGACCATCAAGCTCGGCGCCATGACCTCCCTGTCGGGCGCCGGCGCGCCGCTGGGCAAGATCACCGAGACCGCGTGGAAGCTTGCCATCGACGAGATCAACGCCGCGGGCGGCATTGCCGGCAAGCAGGTCGAGCTGGTCATCGCCGACACGCAGACCGATCCCACGCACGCCGTTTCGGAAGCGCGTCGGCTCGTCGAGAACGAGAAGATCGTCGCCATGGTCGGGCCGATTACCAGCCAGGAGGTCATCCCGGTCACCGGCGTCACCACCGAGGCCAAGATCGCGCAGATCAGCACGGCCGCTTCCCCGGACCTCACCCCGCAGGCGGCACCCTACCACTTCTCGAATTCGCCGACCGGCGTGAACCAGATGATCCCGGCGATCAAGTACGCCACCGAAAAGCTGGGCTTCACCAAGCTGGCGCTGATCTCGGACAATGGCGGCATGTCCAAGGCCGCGGTCAACGAGATCGCCCAGTACATGAAGGGCATCGGCCTCGATCCGGCCGGGGTCCAGGAATTCGCCTTCCGCGCCGAAGACATGACCCCGCAGTTGTTCTCGCTGCGCAGCTCCGGTGCCGAGTCGGTACTGCTGCTCAACTCGCTGGGCGACGATTCGCGCAAGATGTTGCAGAACCGCGACGAGATCGGTTGGGACGTGCCGGTGCTGGGCAGCCTGACGACCACCAACTACGCCGCCGGCAACGTCCAGGTCATCGGCGAGGAAGCCTTCGAGGGCGTCATGAGCGTGCAGTTCGTCGGCATGACCTACTGCCCGAGCGACCCGGTCGGCGAGTCGGCCTTCGCCAAGTTCGCCGAGCGCGCCAAGGCGGCGATCCCCGACCTCGAGAAAATGGGCGGCGCCGCCGGCATCACCCCCTACTACATCGAGCCCTTCATCCTGAAGGCGGCCATCGAGGGTGCCGGCACCACCGACGGCCCTGCCGTCGCCGCCTGGATCGAGGCCAATGCCACATCCATCGACAGCATGATCGGCGAGTTCGCCGCCAGCAGCACCAGCCACTTCCTGCCGTCGGAGAACGCGCTGGTGGTGGTCAAGGAGCCCTACAAGCAGCGCGAGGACGGTCTGACCGCGCGCGTCGACTGCGACTAGGCCGAACCCTCTTTCGGTCTTGCGAAGGCCGGGCAGCAATGCCCGGCCTTCTGCTGTTTGGGGGGCCCGGCGCACCGGTGGGAGGCCGGCGCGAGACCCGCTAGACTAGTACAGGGTCTCGAGGTGGGACTTGTCGTAGCCGACGGTCTCGGCGACACGCCCGTTGCGCACCTTCTCGAGCCAGAGCGGGTCGGCGAGCAGCGCCCGGCCGACGGCGAGGATGTCGAAGTCGCCGCGCGCGAGCGGGGCCTCGAGGATGGCGAGGGAGGCGGGGGCGGCGGCCTTCAGGCCGGGGCGGTCGAGACCGGCGCCGCCGACGGCGATCACCGGCACGCCGGTCAGCTTCTTCACCCATCCGGCCAGGGTCAGCTCGCCCAGCTCGGGGAAGCCGGGTTCCCACAGCCTGCGGGTCGAGGCGTGAAGGATGGACACGCCGGCGTCGACCAGCGGCCCCAGGACGTCGAGCAACTGGTCGGGGGTCTCGGCGAGGCGCACCGTATAGTCCTGCTGCTTCCACTGCGAGAAGCGGAAGGAGATGGGGAAATCCGCGTCCACGCGGGCGCGCATGGCGGCGATCACCTCGCTGGCGAAACGCGTGCGGTCGCGGCGGTTGCCGCCCCAGCGATCGGTGCGGCGGTTGGTGCGCTCCCAGAAGAACTCGTCGATCAGGTAGCCGTGGGCGCCGTGGATCTCGATCCCGTCGAAGCCGAGCCGCTCGGCATCCGCCGCCGCCCGGGCATAGGCGTCGATGACCTCGGCGATGTCGCCGTCGGTCATCGCCCGGGTGGACTCGGGATGGTTGGTGAAGGCGTTGAGGTTTTCCGACGGGCCGACCGGCGGCACGCCGGGTTCCCAGCCCATCCACGACTGGCGGAAGCTGCCGGTATGCCACAACTGCGGAAACATCCTGCCGCCGGCTTCGTGCACTGTGTCGACCACCTGCTGCCACCCCGCCAGCGCCGCCTCGCCCCAGAAGTGGGGAACGCCGGCGTAGCTCGCGGCAGTGGGGTGGCCGATATAGGTGCCTTCGGAAATGATGAGGCCGACCCCCGTCTCGGCGCGGCGGCGGTAGTAGTCGGCGCTCGGCTGGCGCGGCACGCCGTCGGCGCAGAAGTAGCGCGACATCGGCGACATGGCGACGCGGCTGCTCAACTCGAGCCGGCCGATCCTGAGCGGCTCGAACAGCCTGGCGATGCGGGCGTCGTCAACGAATGCGGTTTGAGCGGACATCATTCCCCCGGCGCATGGTCTCGATGAATGCCTCGAGCGGCGCCGGTGCGGCGACGGCGGGCTCGGTCTGCGTGGGCCTGGCCCAGAATTCGTCCCAACTGGGGAACAGCTCGTGGAAACCGCCCTCGTAGGGCTCGCGGCCGGGCCAGCGCATCTTGCGTGCGCCGATCGGCGGCCTGTTGAGATCGGTGGCGTACCAGTAGAGCGGCTGGCGCCGGCGGAAGTACCAGCGGCCGGCGATGCGCTCGTAATGATCGTAGTACATCATCTGCATGATGACCCACTCGGGGCCGGTCTCGTGCTCGTTCTTGGAGTAGACGATGCCGACGGCGTGGTCGGGATCGGCGAACTCGATGATGGTGGTGCCCACGTGGTGCGAGGTGCCGTCGAACTGGATGCTCAGTGTTTCGCTGAACCAGGCCTTGAGCGCCGGGCGCCCGCTCTTGCCGCGGCCGACGGCGACGTCCTCGGGGAACAGGTTCACCATCGCGTCCATGTCGCGCATGTCGAGGGCGAGGGAGTATTTCGAGATCAACTGGCGGATCTCGTCGCGCGACTCCAGGCGGTCGAGGCGGGCGAGGATCTCGGCTTGCACGGGATCTGGCGTGTTCATGCGCGGGGCCTCCGGGAAACGGCGGACGGAACAGGAGACTCCCTCATCGGCGCTGCCGGCCGCGGCGGCATCGTCCGAACAAGGGATGCCGGGACGATGCCGATCACGAGTGTGGTGACGGCAATCGACGGAGGAAGAAATGGTGGACGGGCGCGCGCTCGCGGGCAAGGCCGTGGTCATCACCGGGGCCGGCCGCGGGCTGGGCGCCGCCTATGCGCGGTTCGCCGCGGCGGAAGGCGCGGCGGTGGTGGTCAACGATATCGACGCGGCCAGTGCCGGCGCGGTGGCGTCGGCGATCGCGGACTCCGGTGGCCGGGCGCTGGCCGTGCCCGGCGACGTGGGCGACTGGGACTTCGCCGCGCGGCTGGTCGCGCGTTGCGTCGAGGCGTTCGGGGCCATCGACGGGCTGGTGAACAATGCCGGCGTGCTGACGCCGGCGCGGATCGAGGACCTGACCGAGGCGGATGCGCGCCGCATGCTCGACACCAACCTGATGGGCACGATCGCCTGCGGCGTGGCGGCCGCACGGCGGATGCTGGCCCAGGGGAGCGGCGCCATCGTCAACGTCGCCTCGGGGTCGCAGGCCGGCGACATCGCGCTTTCCGGCTATGGCGCCAGCAAGGGCGGCGTGGCGTCGCTCACCTATGCCTGGGCGATGGAATGCGCCGGCCGCGGCGTGCGCGTCAACGCCGTCTCGCCACTGGCCGATACCGACATGGCCGAGGCCAATGCCGCCTTCATGGCGGTGCAGATGGCCCATCGCGAAGTCGTCTACGGCGCGCTGCCGCCGCCGGAGTCGAATGCCCCGGTGGTCGCCTACCTGCTGTCGGATCGCTCCGGCGGAATCAACGGGCAGGTTGTGCGCATCGCCGGGCGGCAGTTGTCCTTCGTCACCCACCCGATGATCGCCGAGCCGGTGCTCGAGGGGGAATGGACGCTCGCTGCCGTGGCCCTGGCCTTCGAGGCGACCTTCAAGGCCCGCCAACTGCCGCTCGGCCTCACCTATGCCCGGAAGGTGCTGTGATGCCGGCGCGGTTCGACGGGAAGGTGGTGCTGGTCACCGGGGCGGCATCGGGTATCGGCCGGGCGGCGGCGCTGCGAATCGCCGCCGAGGGCGGTCGGGTGGTTCTCGCCGACCGCAATGTCGACGGCGCGGCGGCAGCGGCGCGGGCGATCGTCGCGCGCGGCGGCACTGCCGAGGCCACTGCCTACGACGCGATGGATGACAGCCAGTCGGGGGCGGTGGTGGAGTGGGCGCTCGGCCGGCACGGGCGGCTCGACGTGGTGCTGAACATCGCCGGGGTCTACCAGCGCGCCCATTCCGAGGACCTTGCGGCCGGCGAATGGGACCGGCTGCTGCAGATCAATCTGAGCAGCACGTTCCACATCGCGCAGCGGGCCCTGCCGGCGCTCATCGAGAGCGGCGGCAACATCGTCAATACCGCCTCGATCGCGGGCCTCGACGGGCTCGCCTATGCCGCCCCCTATGCGGCGGCCAAGGCCGGGGTAATCGCCCTCACCAAGTCGCTGGCGGCGGAGTTCGCCCACCGCGGCGTGCGCTGCAACGTCGTCTGCCCCGGGCGGGTGCGTACCGCCATCGCCGCCGGGCTGACCCCGGTCGAGGCGGCGCGGCCGGAGCTGCTGTCGCGGCCCCCGCGGCTCAAGGGGCTGGAGGAGGGGGCAACTCCGGAGGACATTGCCGGCACCTACGCCTATCTCGCCTCGGACGATGCGCGGTTCGTCTCCGGCGCCGTCGTGGTGGTCGACGGCGCCGTCCGGGCAGGTTAGCGCAGCAGGGCGCGGGCGGCCTCGCTGCCGTCGAGCACGCGATTGATGCGGCGGGCGACCTTCCAGCCGGCGGCCGCGCGCGCCAGCTCCCAGCGATTGGCGCTCAGCCGCTCGACCCGCCAGTGGTCGCGGTCCTTGACGTAGACGCGGGAGTGGTTGACCGCGACGGCGGTATCGCCGTCGATCTCGACGCGGGGCAGGCCGACGACATGGGTGCAACCCCGGCCGACCCAGGTGCGGTGCGGTTCGATGTCGACGAGGCCGGCAATGGCGTCGTGGCCGGCGAAGTGGAACTCGCCGGCCTCGTAGACGGCGTCGTCCGCGAACAGTGCCGCTGCGGCCTCGCCGGCGAGGCTGTCGACGGCCGGGCCATAGGCGGCCAGCAGTTGGTAGATGGCCGCCTGGTCTTCGAGCAGGCGGACGCGGGCTTCAAGCGCGGCGAGGCGGGTGCCGAGGTCGCTCATCTTGTTCCTTCGGGCGGCATCCGGCCGCCGGGCGGCAAGGTTGCAACCGCGCCGGGAAACCGCATGACTCATACGGACGATGCGCCACCGGGCGCGACGCAACGATGTGGGGGCGACGAATTGGGCACACGCGGCGCGATGACTCTGAAACTGACCGACGAGCAGCAGATGATCGAGGGCGAGGCCGCCCGCTTCCTGGACGAGCACGCCACGCCCGCCGCGGTGCGCGCCGTCATCGAGGGGCCGGAGCCCTGGGATGCGGCGCTGTGGGCCGGCTTTGCCGCTGACATGGGCATGGCCGGCGTCGCCATTCCCGAAGAATATGGCGGGCTCGGCCTCGGCATGACGGAGCTGGTGCTGCTGATGGGTGAGACCGGCAGGCGGCTGGCGCCCATCCCGTTCTATTCGACCGTCGGTCTTGCCGCGCCGGTGCTGGTGCACGCGGCCGGCGAGGTGGCGCGGGCGGCGCTGCTGCCGGGAATCGCCGCCGGCGAGACTAGGGCCACGGTGGCGCTGCCGGCGCTGGGCTCGTCCGACCCGCTGGCCGGCCTCGCCGTCCGGGCCGAGCGGACCGGCGACGGCTACCGACTGCACGGAGCCATCGAGCAGGTGCTCGACCTGCCGGTGGCCAATCTCGTCATCGTGCCGGCGCGGATCGGGGGCGAACTGGCGCTGTTCGCCCTCACCCCGGCGGACGGCTACGGCACAACCCCGCTCAGGACGCTCGACGAAACCCGCCCGATCGGGCGGCTCGTGCTCGATGGCGTTGCCGTGGGCGGCGCGGCGCGCATCGATGCCGATGGCGAGGGCGGTCTCGCTGCGGCACTGCACCGGGCGGTCCTCGCGCTCGCCGCCGAGCAGGTGGGCGCGGCGCAGGGATGCTTCGACCTGACCATGGCCTATATCGCCGAGCGCGTGCAGTTCGGACGGACCATCGCCTCGTTCCAGGCCATCAAGCACCGCTGTGCCGACCTGTTCGTCAGGATCGGAACGGCGCGCTCGCTGGTCCTCGGGGTGGCAGCGGCCATCGATGCTGGCGCGCGCGGCGAGCCGGTGGCGCTCGAGGCCGCGGCGGCGCACGCCATGGCGAGCGGGGCGTTGTCGCAAACGGCCGCCGAGGCCATCCAGATGCATGGCGGGGTCGGCTTCACTTGGGAATACGATCCGCACTTCTACTTCAAGCGGGCGCAGGCGAGTGCCCACTGGTTCGGGGCGCCGGCGGCGCAGCACGAGCGCATCGGGCAGCGGCTCGTCGCGACCGGGCCCGTCGCGGCCGACACGGCCGCTGCGGACGACCCGTTCCGCCGGCAGGTGGCGGCGTGGATGGAGGAGAAGCTTGCCGGTGAATACGAGCCGCTCCGCTTCCGTGGCGGCGCGGGCGACGGCGATGCACTGCCCGAGCTGCGCAAGCGATGGGAACAGGAACTGGCGGCGGGCGGCTGGACCGGGCTGGGCTGGCCGGAGGCGGTGGGCGGGCGCAATCTTTCCGTGGCCGACCAGGTGGTCTTCCACGAGGAATATGCGCGCGCCGGCGGACCGGGGCGGCTGGGCCATGTCGGCGAGGGGCTGATCGGTCCCACCCTCATCGCCTTCGGCAGCGAGGAGCAGAAAGCGCGGCACCTGCCGGGAATCCTCGATGGCACCACCTTCTGGGGGCAGGGCTATTCCGAGCCCGGCGCCGGCTCGGACCTCGCCAATGTGCGCACGAGGGCGCGGCTCGACCCGCAGACGGGCGACTGGCTGGTGAGCGGGCAGAAGATCTGGACCTCGCTCGCGCACCTTTCCGACTGGATCTTTGTTCTCGCCCGCTCGGAGGAGGGATCGGTCGGGCGCAGCGGGCTGATCTTCCTCCTGCTGCCGCTGCGCCAGCCGGGCATCGCCATCCACCCGATCCGGCAGATCAACGGCGGCGTGGAGTTCAACTCGGTGTTCTTCGACGAGGCCCGCGCCAGCGCCGCCGACGTCGTCGGCGAGCCCGGCGAGGGGTGGAAGATCGCCATGGCGCTGCTCGGCTTCGAGCGCGGGATATCGACGCTCGGCCAGCAGATGGGTTTCGCCCAGGAGTTCGACCTGATCGCGGCGATTGCCCGGCGCAACGGCGCCGCGAACGATGCGGCCATCCGCCAGCGGCTCGGCCGTGCCTGGGCAGGTTTGCGCGCCATGCGCTACGGCGCGCTCAGGGTCCTCGGCCGGATCGCGGACGGCGCGCAGGGCATGGAGGCCCTCGGCTACAAGTACGAATGGTCGAACTGGCACCGCGAGCTGGGCGAACTCGGCATGGACGTGCTCGGGGCTGCGGGCAACGTCGTCAGCGACGACGAGGAGGCGACCCGGCTGCAGAACCTGTTCCTGTTCTCGCGCGCCGAGACGATCTACGGCGGCAGCAACGAGATCCAGCTCAACATCATTGCCGAGCAGGGCCTCGGCATGCCGCGCGAACCGCGTGGAACGCTGTCCTAGATGGGGTTCGCCCCGCGCAACGCCGGCGAACTCGCCGACCTCGAGTGCCTCGGGCGGCTGGTCGGTACCTATTCGCGCGCCATCGACCGGCGCGACTTCGCGCTGCTGCGCAGCCTCTACCACGACGACGCGGTGGAACAGCACGGGGAGATGTTTTCCGGTTCGCCGGACGACTACGTGGCCTTCGTGAAGCAGGCGCTCGCCAACTACGAAATGACCGCGCACTATCCCGTTAGCTCCCTGTTCGAGTTTGATGGCGACAGCGCCGAGGGCGAGACCTACAAGATCAACTACCACCGCACCTGCGGGCCCGACGCCAGCGAGGTGATCACCGGCAGCCGCAGCCTCGACCGCTTCACCCGGCGCGACGGCGAGTGGCGCTTCGCGCGCCGATCTGTGGTGCTCGACTGGGCGCGCACGCAACCGGTGGATGCCGCCGCCTATGCCGACTTTGCCGCCGGCAGTCCGCCCGGGGCCTGCGGCCCGCTCGACCTTTCCTACACCTTGCTGGCGCTGTTCCGGCGGCACGGCGGCTGAGCCCGGCCGCAGACCCCGATTCGAGGAGAAGACCTGATGGAACGTGAATTCACCGGACGCGTGGCAATCGTCACCGGCGCCGCCAACGGTATCGGCCGCGCCATGGCGCTGGCCTATGCGGCCGAAGGCGCCGACGTCGCCATGCTCGATCGTGAGGCGGAACCCCTGGCCGAGGCGGCCGATCTGGCGCGCCGGCACGGCGGCAAGGTGCTGCCGGTCGTCGCCGACCTGCTCGATCGCGCACAACTGGCCGAGTGCTTCGCCCGCATCGAGCGCGAACTCGGCGCCCCCTATGTGCTGGTCAACAATATCGGCCAGACGGCGCGCGAGAACTACTCGGAGTTCTACGAGGCCAGGGAATCGACGCTCGACTTCGTCATTGCCGTGTCGCTGCAGACGACGCTGATGTGCTCGCGCCAGGTGGTGCCGGGCATGCGCGCGCGCCGCGCCGGCAAGATCGTCAACATTTCCTCGGATTCGGCCCTGAACGGCGATATCGGCACTGTCGACTACGCCTCGGCCAAGGCCGGCGTGCTCGGCTTCACCCGGGCGCTGGCGCGCGAGCTGGCGCCGTTCAAGATCAACGTCAACGCCATCTGCCCGGGCGCGACCAACACCCGCGCCATGCAGCGCATCCCCAAGGACGCCTACGAGCGGGCCAGGAACGCCATTCCGCTGGGCGAGCTGTGCGAGCCCGAGGACATCGCCAACGCGGCGATATTCCTCTCGAGCTCCAAGGGGCGCATGATCACCGGCCAGACCCTGGTGGTGAACGGCGGGCGGGTCTTCTACTAAGTTCGGACGATGCCGGGGCGCTCCGCGAAAGCTCAAGAGTGCCCCGACACCGACACGAGGGATTTGCGATGGCAGCCGCGCTCAAGACAGCACTGACCGAGAAGCTTGGCTGCCGCTATCCAATCGTGCAGACGGCGATGGGCTGGGTGTCCGACCCGGGGCTGGTTGCCGCCACCACCAATGCCGGCGGTTTCGGCTTCCTCGCCGGGGCGACCATCGAGCCGGGCCTGATCGAGGGCGCCATCCTCGAGGTCAGGAAGCGGACCAGCGGGCCGTTCGGCGTCAACTTCCACATGTTCCAGCCCAATGCCGACGAAGTCATCGAAATGGTGCTCCGCCACGGCGTCAAGGCGGTGAGCTACGGCCGCGGACCCGACGCCCGGACCATCAAGCGCTTCAAGGATGCCGGCATCGTCTGCATGCCGACGGTGGGCGCGGTCAAGCACGCGGTCAAGGCGGTCGAACTCGGCGCCGACGTCATCACCATCCAGGGCGCCGAGGGCGGGGGGCACACCGGCTCGGTGCCGACCACGATCCTCTTGCCGCAGGTGCTCGACGCAGTGCAGGTGCCGGTGGTGGCGGCGGGCGGCTTCTTCGACGGCCGCGGCCTCGCCGCGGCGCTCGCCTTCGGCGCCGCCGGCATCGCCATGGGCACGCGCTTCCTGCTGACCACGGACTCGCCGGTCAACCGGCAGGCCCTGAAGCAGTATCTTGCCAGCAACGACACGGCCAGGATCCGCGTCTCCACGGCCGTGGACGGGCTGCCGCAGCGCTTCGTCGAGAACGAGGAACTGCGACGGCTCGAGGGCATGACCGGCGTGGCGCGGCTGGTGGCGAGCGCCCAGCACGCGCTCAAGTGGGGGCGTCAATCCGGGATGAGCTATGCGGCCATGGCGACGCTCGCCTGGAAGTCGATGACCGCCGATGAGTCGAGCTTCGCGCAGACGGTGATGGCGCCCAACCTGCCGACGCTGGTGCGGCGCGGGCTGGTCGAGGGCGATACCAGGACGGGGCTGCTGCCGTCCGGGCAGGTGGCCGCCGCGATCGGCGAACTCGAGAGCTGCGCGCAGCTGATCGAGCGCATCATGACCGAGGCCGAGGCCCGGCTGGCGGCGCTTGCCGCCCTTCACACGCAGACGGAGGCCCAGCGCCAATGAGCGAGCAATTCACCATCACCGTGGCCGAGGGGATCGGCGAGCTGGTCATCTGCCGGCCGCCGGTCAACGCCCTCGACACAAGGGGCTGGAAACAGCTGGCGCAGCGGATCGACGGCCTCAACGCCGACCCGGCGGTGCGGGTCATCGTCATCCGCGCCGAGGGCCGCGGCTTCTGCGCCGGCGTCGACATCAAGGAACTGCAGGCGCATCCCGAACGCATCGTCGACGCCAATGCCGGCAACTACGAGACCTTCCGCGCCATCCACCGCGGACTCAAGCCCGTGATCGTGGCCGCGCACGGCTACATCCTGGGCGGCGGCATCGGCATCTGCGGGTCGGCCGACATCGTCGTGGTGTCGGAGGACGCGAGCTTCGGCGTGCCCGAGGTGGATCGCGGCGCGCTCGGCGCCGGCGCGCACCTGCAGCGCATGTTCCCGGTGCAGAAAGTGCGCTGGATGTACTTCACCGGCGAGACCATCGGCGCCGCCGAGGCGTACCGGCTCGGTGGGGTCGAGGCGGTGGTCGGGCGCGAGGCGCTGCGCGACACCGCCCTCGCCATCGCCCGCAAGATCGAGGCCAAGAGCCCGACCATGATCCGGCTGGCCAAGGAATCGCTCAATGGCGTCGAGGACGGTGACCTCGAGGCCAAGTACCGCTGGGAGCAGGGCTTCACCGCCCAGGCCTATCTCTCGGCCGAGTCGCAGGAGGCGCGCGACGCCTTCGTCGAGAAGCGCGCGGCCGCATTCTCCAAACCCGAGGACTGACCATTGGAACCGCAACCCGCCCCCCCCTACGTGCCCGGGCACGGCCTGCTCGCGGGCCGCTCGGTGCTGATCACCGCCGCTGCCGGCAAGGGCATCGGTTTTGCCGCCGCCCGCCGCGCCCTCGAGGAAGGCTGCCGGGCGCTGCTGGTCTCCGACATCCATGAGCGGCGGCTCGGCGAGGCGGTGGACGCCTTGAAGGAAATCGCGCCAGACGTGCCGGTGACGGGGCAACTGTGCAACGTCACGAAGGAGGGCGAGGTGCAGGCGCTGGTCGAGCGCGCCGACGCCGAGCTTGGCGGCATCGACGTGCTCATCAACAATGCCGGGCTGGGCGGGCTCAGGCCGGTCGTTGAGATGACCGACGATGAGTGGCTGCTGGTCATGGACGTCACCCTCAACGGCACCTTCCGCATGACCCGCGCGGCGCTTCGCAAGATGATGCCGCGGCGCCGCGGCGTTATCGTCAACAATGCCTCGGTGCTCGGCTGGCGGGCGCAGAAGGGGCAGGCGCACTACGCCGCCGCGAAGGCCGGGGTGATGGCGCTCACCCGCTGCAGCGCGCTGGAAGCGGCCGAGCACGGCATCCGCATCAACGCCGTGTCGCCGTCGATCGCCATGCACGAGTTCCTGAGGCGCTCGGCACCCGAGGAGGTGCTTGCCCAACTCGCCGGCCAGGAGGCCTTCGGGCGCGCCGCCGAGGTCTGGGAAGTGGCCAATGTGATGATGTTCCTCGCCTCCGACTACGCCTCCTACATGGTGGGCGAGGTCGTCTCGGTGTCGAGCCAGCGCGCGTGAGGGGGCGGCAATGACCTATCGTTTCAGCTCCGCCGAGCAGGTGATTGCCGATGTCGGCAAGGCACTCGGCGCCACAGACTGGCTCACCATCGAGCAGGAGCGCATCGACCTGTTCGCCAAGGCGACGGGGGACTTCCAGTGGCTGCATGTCGACCCGGAGAAGGCGGCCCGAGGCCCCTATGGTGCCACCATCGCGCACGGCTTCCTGACGCTGTCGCTGACCAACATGTTCCTGCCCGAGCTGTTCATGCCGGACAATCTCGACTGGGGCGTGAACTACGGGCTCGACAAGGTGCGCTTCCCGGCGCCGGTGGTGGTCAACTCGCGGATCCGCGGCGTGGGCGAGCTGGTCTCGGCCACGCGCGTCGGCGACAACGGTGTGCAGACCATGGTGCGCATGACCGTCGAGATCGAGGGCAAGGACAAGCCCGGCTGTGTCGCCGAGGCGCTGCAGCGCTACTATTTCCAGAGCGCCTGAAGCGGCCGAAATCGGGGGCGGGGCGACACGCCGCCGCCCTTAGTCCCAACAGACGATGCCTCCGGGGCGTCGAATCCCGACAGTGGCAGCAAGTGGTGGACGCAAGGCATCGCGTGCGCCGCACCGGGTTGGATGCAGACAGGTTCGAGTGATGAACAAGCAAATGGATCTCGGGGCGGCGGTCGCCTCGATCCGCAATGGCATGACGATCGGGGTTGGCGGCTGGGGGCCGCGGCGCAAGCCGATGGCGCTGATCCGCGAGATCCTGAGGTCGGACCTCAGGGACCTGACGGTGGTCGCCTATGGCGGCCCCGAGATCGGCATGCTGTGCGCCGCCGGCAAGGTGAAGAAGCTGGTCTACGGCTTCGTGTCGCTGGACGCGATCCCGCTCGAGCCCTACTTCCGCAAGGCCCGCGAGGCCGGCGCGGTGGAGGTCAGCGAGCTCGACGAGGGCCTGTTGCTGCTCGGCCTGCAGGCGGCGGGACGCCGGGTGCCGTTCGTGGCCACGCCCATCGGGCTCGGGACCGACGTCCTGACCCACAATCCGCAGTTCAAGACCGTCCGCTCGCCCTATTCCGACGGCGAAACCCTGCTTGCCATGCCGGCGATCCCGCTCGATGTGGCGCTGATCCATGTCAACCGCGCCGACCGCCGCGGCAACACCCAGACCGACGGGCCGGACCCGTATTTCGACGCGCTGTTCGCGCGCGCCGCCGAGCGCACCATCGTGAGCACCGAGGAGATTTACGACCGCCTCGACCACGCGCATCCGGACAAGGCCAAGTCGAACCTGTTCGAGCGCTACCTGGTGACGGGGGTGGTGCATGCGCCGCTCGGTGCTCACCCGACCACGGCGCACGACGCCTATGGCTGGGACATGGCGCACCTCAAGGCCTATGCCGCGAGCGCCGGTGAGGACGGCGGCTGGGCGCGATACATGACCGAGTACATTGCCGGTGGCGAAGCCGCCTATATCGACAAGGTTGGCGGGGCCGCGGCCGTCGGCGGCCTGCCGATCCCCACATTCTGAGGACTGAAGAAATGACCGCGGTTCAGGACTTCTCGCTCGCCGAGTTGATGATCGTCACCGCCGCCGAGGCGTGGCGGGGCGACGGCGAGTTGCTCGCACACGGCATCGGCACGCTGCCGCGGCTGGCGGTAGCGCTGGCCAAGCTGACCTTCGAGGACGGGCTGCTGCTGACCGATGGAGAAGCCTTCGCTATCGAGGATCCGATCCCGCTCGGGCCGCGGCACGGCCGGCCGGCCCTTGCCGGCTGGATGCCGTTCTCGCGCGTATTCGACGCCCTGTGGTCTGGTCGACGCCACGCCATGGTAACGCCGGTGCAGGTCGACCGCTGGGGGCAGGCCAACATATCGGCTTTGGGGCCGGATTTCGCCAGGCCCAAGGTGCAGATGCTTGGTGTGCGTGGTTTCCCCGGAAACTCGATCAGCCACAAGAACTCGTTCCTGCTCACGGGCCATTCCAAGCGCGCCTTCGTCGAGGGCGAGGTGGACGTGGTGTCGAGCGTCGGCTTCTCCGATAAGCGCTGGCCCGACGGCATGGCGCGCCCGGAGATCCAGATCGGCCTTGTCGTCACGGACCTGTGCGTGATGGATTTCGGCGGACCGGACCATGCGGCCCGGGTCAGGTCGGTTCACCCCGGGGTCGGCTTCGAGGACGTGCAGGCGGCGACCGGCTTCCCGCTGCTCGAGGCCGAGGGCATGGGCACGACGCCGGCACCGACGGCCGCGCAGCTCGAGATCATCGCCCGCCTCGACCCGACGAACCTGAGGGCGCACGCGCTCAGGGGCAATCCTCCCGGCATCCGTCCGGCCGCAGCCGCCTGAGGCACGCCATGAGCACTGCAAAGTTTCCAGGGGGCGCGGCCGTCGTTGTTGGCGGCAGCGGAGGCATCGGCGCGCAGATCTGCCGGATTTTGGCACGCGACGGCGCCGACGTGGCCCTTACCTACAAGCGTGGCGCGGCGCGCGCCGAGGCGGCACTGGAGCTGGTGCGCGCCGAGGGCCGCCGCGGCTCGGTGCACCAGCTCGAGGCCGAAGATACAGCGGCCGTCAAGGCGCTGTTCGACGCGGTCGCGGCTGAGTACGGCGCCCTCCACACCATCGTCTATGCCGCCGGGCCGATGATCCCGCTCATCCACCTGAGCAGGATCGCCCCCGAGCAGATGAAGACGCACCTCATGCAGGACGCGTTCGGCTTCTTCAACATCGTGCATGCCGGAATCCCGCATCTGCGCGCCACCCAGGGCTCTTTCGTCGCCTGCCAGAGCGCGGCGCAGTTCCGCTATGCCCCTGCCGATGGATTGTCGGTGGTGCCGAAGGCTGCCGTCGCCGCCATCATGCACGGGGTGGCCAAGGAGGAGGGGCGTTTCGGAGTGCGCGCCAATGGCGTCGCCATCGGCATGATCGAGGCCGGCCAGAACCTGGCGCTGAAGGCGGCGGGCCAGGTTGACGACGCCTATCTGGCGGCCGCTGCGCGCAACACGCCGTTGCGCCGCCTCGGCCAGCCGGAGGACGTGGCCGAGGCGGTGGCGTATCTTGCGTCGTCGCGGGCCGCCTTCGTCACCGGCCAGATCATCAGCGTGGACGGCGGGTATTCGGTCTGATCCGGATCGCTGCCTACGGTCAAAACAAGAACCCCGGGAAGTCGATGACTTCCCGGGGTTTCTCGCCGTCCTGGGAGGAGGAGCGCGAGAGAGTCAGGGTGCCGGGGCGCTGGCGTAGCCCAGCACGGCGGCGCTGTTCAGCATCAGGCGCATGAGCTCGGTCTGCCGGGTGATGCCGCTCTTGGAGAAGATCGAGCGCAAATGCGCGCGAGCGGTGTTGCGGCT
>Ga0172380_10002771_pt1 | contig 25920 bp, 54 predicted proteins | sample Leawe162metaG_FD_119747 | JGI IMG/M metagenome (GOLD analysis project Ga0172380, IMG submission 119747) | Leachate microbial communities from a municipal landfill in Southern Ontario, Canada - Leachate well 162 metaG | ecosystem: Engineered > Solid waste > Landfill > Unclassified | place...
AATACCCTCCGTCATTACCAGTACCCCCATGCGTGTGTGGCGCACGGAATGTACACCGCCAAGACTAATAAAATAATTCTAATTCTGTACTTCATGCTGTAAGCCTCCCGATGTCCGATATAGCCGCCACGTAAATACCTGTAGGTGTCTCTGTCAGCACCCCAAAATCTTTGTTTTGCCCTAGGAACTTATTAGTAGCCTCTACCGAGGCAAATTCCAAGGTGTTAAAAATAGCCCCCTGAAATAGAAAAGGTTGTGTGTTCATATTGTTTCTCCAGCTTTGTTAAAAATTAAATCGTTCCAACAAAATCAGTAAAACACATATCACTTTCTTTGTCAACTAAAAATCCGTTTTTGTGCAGAAAAAAGATCGGTATACGGAATTTCTACATCCCCGTGCGCTCTTGCGGGGTTCTGCAACTCATCGCACCCGCCGTCTTGTTCTTTGAACGGGTTCCCATTCTGGCGCAGGAACTCATAACCTTGCGGTGTGACGTAGCTATCGAATATCTCCCGAGAAAGCGTATTACCGTGTGTCACCCTGCCCGGCAAACCCGCAAGAGAGGTTTGTATGTAGCACATCATAAAAGCAATCTCTGATAAATCTATGGCCTCGAACCATAGGCACTTACCCGCATTTATTTTCTGGTCTTGCATTACTGCCTTTAGGGCTAATAGCATACCGCCCGAGCCCGCCGCTGGTTCGTGTACGGTTATATATTTTTTCTTAGATGCGCGTAACTCTCCGCGTAAATCACCCACGACCAGTTTTGCATTCATATAGGACAAAGAGAAGGGCGTAAAAAACTGCCCTAGTTCTTTATTGTATATTTCTAAGTCGGAGTACACCTCGCCTAGAAAATCACAACGTGTGTCTATCCCCATGGCGGCATGCGCTAATAGCTTAGGCATATCATTACGTATAAAGTCTAGGTTTCTATTATAGGTTTTTACGATACCCATGTACCGATCTTCTAACTTGTTAACTCGGTCGTCCCAAGCCACGCCCCGCAAGGCGGCCTTTGCTAGCGAGCAAAAAGATAGCGTAACAAAATCATGAAACACCTCGTAACGAGATTTTGAAAAATCAATCCCTTGGAATATCTTAACAAACTCTTTTTTATGGTCTGTCATTTTTTAGTCCGTAAATTCGCTTCGAGGTATTTCCGTTCATCACGTATAAACTCGCGTGTGACGTGCGGGGCTACGTTCCTATATCCCCACTGATATTTTACCAACTTGTCTATAAAGAAGGCTCTATCTACAGACCCGTCCTCTTTCAAAAAAGACTCGCGCACCCTGCGCAATAACCATGCCTTAGCGTCTTTCTCTGTGTGGGGGAAACAGAAAATATGTAGACCATTTCGGGATAGGCTTTTAACCCGCGTAGGCCCCATATATTTTTCACCCTCGGAGTACAAAATAGCCTCCGAACCGACATTCGGTTCCACGTACTTATGTTCTAAAAACTCTATCCCCGCTACTACGATGGATTTAACCTCTTTTTGGGTGAACTGTTTGGTATTGTGCGGGCTGTCCACGTGCCCGAAATAAATAGTGATATTGTCAGTCATGGTTTTTATCCTTGCCGCCCTTTAGTTTTTTGAGTGCCCCTTTTACTTTTCGCTCTACCGCCTTCATGTACATATTTGCACCGGATAAGGCTGCATCGGCTAGCTCCAAAGCCCCCAAAAGTTCATCTGGGTTTTGTACTAATAAAAACTCCCCCGCTTCTATCTTCTTTTGTGTTTCGAGAGCTATACGGATAGTTTCCAGCGTCTTAAGAGATATATGCGGTCTTGAAACGGTTCCCGCCGACCACACAAGGGATGTCTCTTTCGGTTGGTTAGTCCCGTGCAATACGCTATCACAATAAATTACGGCCTCTAAGGCTATCTCGGTATCAGTCATGGTCTTTCTCCCCTCTGGGTTGTTATAGGTGCAAGTACAGCCACCCTCTTTAGGGCTACACGTCACATCCTGCCCGAAATGTGGGCACCCCTCATCAATACAACCGGACGCTAACTTCTCCTGCACGGCTACTATTTTCCCATGAGGGTTCCACACATTCGCTGGAGCGTCTGGGTCTCTGTGTGGCGGCTGTATTTTATGAAGCTGCTCGACTGCCGCACACATGGCATCCTCCGCATCAGTACGACCGTCCGGTGTATCTCGCGACACCAGCACAAACTCCCCGCTTTCAATCTTCCGCTGCGTTGCAAGGGCGGTGCGGATGAGTTTTTCGTAGTCCGTAAGTGCGGCTTCTGAAAAGGGTCTGTACTCTATTGGAGTGTTATCATATTCAATCATGGCTTACCTTTCTCTTTTAGTTGTCTGAGTGCTTTACACCAGTATTGGGCGCCTTCCTTGGTGTCTACCCAAGAAAAGGACCCGAGAAGTAGCTCACTAAGACTGATGTCGCTAGATTTCTGGAAGCGGGCCTCTCTGTTCTTGCGGATGCGTTCGAGGGAGGGGGCTTGCTCTGGTAGAGCGGTGATTAAATCATCGTAGGTGTACTGCTTTTTATTCTCGGTCATAACTCAAACATCCCCTCTTACTTTTTCTATAGTTAACCCGTCACCCTCGGTCCACTGGACGCAAGCGATGATCTTTTTGGTCGGAGCAGTATCATTCGGTGCGTTTTCTGCGGATAATTTACTATCGTAGTTGCGCCCTATTGTAATCTCTCCATTCTTATCACGGTACACGCAAACCCATCCGGTTATTTTCTCGCGCCAAGGTTGGAGGAGGTCTTCTCCGCGCATGGTATTGGTATCAGAGCGACCAGAGCTGCGGCGTACACTGAAGACTTGCTTCATAGCGGGTGTATCGTCTAAAGGGTAGCCCGACACTACATAGAAAACCCAGATGTCCGTCACTTGGTAGATGACGCACTTCTTACCAGCCCGGTTCTCCCAGACTTGCCCTACTTTAAAGTTTAAGTTCGTCATTGCTAGGCTCCTTGTGTAAATTCCAGCATAGTTGTTCCTCATATACGACCTGCGCCGCCTCGTACTCGCTTGCGAGGTTGTATAATTCCTTCACCGTGAGTACATCAAAGTGATGAAGGTTTGCTTTGTCAGCTTGCTTGTGGGTCATCCCGTGTCGTCCCTAATATGGAGTAAAAGACCCCGACCGCACCTCGGGTCTCATGTACGCGCACCGCGCACTGTATATTCATACCCTCGTGATCCACTAGAAAAGAATTAGGGCCAATGGATAGGTCAGGAGGTGTAAAAGGGTCACACTCCTCGGCAAAACGTACCGTACCATCGTGCCATGCTTTTGTGTACCCTAGAATAAATTCGTTTAAGCCCTGTGTCATATGCGTAATGCTCCTGTGTTAGCGTGTGCTGTAATAGGTATCTCTAACCTGCGAGGCATAATCCCCGTAGCGTGAATTACTACGTTCTTCCGCCCGCAACTCCTCCGACAAATCATCGCAATCTTTAGCAAGTTTTTTAAATTTTGCTAAGGCCGCGTCTACATTAGCGAGAAAGGTTTCCGCTTCGTTTTGCAGGTCTGTATGCTCGGTCAACACCTCGTCAAAAGGGATAGCCGAACCCGTGTAAACCTTAAGGGGGTCATTATATGACTTTAGGTACATCGTATGGATCAGGGCTTCCAGTTCAGCGGCTTTTTCTCTGATTTTGTTAAGGTTGTGTATTGCCGCCCCCGCATCGTCTCCGTAAGCCAAGGCTTCCTCGGAGGTATCAATCCCGGAGGTATCAAACGGGGTGAAATCGGGGCTTGGTGTATCCTGTGTACAGTCTATAAGTTTCATGTGAGTGCTCCAGCGTTAAATTGTTCCAACAAAATCAGTAAAACATATATCACTTTCTTTGTCAACTAATAAAAATTCGGTGTAGTCCGCCTACTTAGTACTTCGTACCCATCTGAAAAATGGTGTGCGGGTAGCTGGTCAAGTCTGCGTAGCCACCGCTTAATAGCATGATACTCCGCGTTAATCGTAAATCTAGTATTTTTAATACCTATAACTTGTGTCGCTAATCGCGGGATTGCACCCCTTCTAGGTATTTTTGGTGTGTACATCGTAGTGTCCCAGTACGCGGTATGGAAAGACTCAAAATAATTCTCTTTCATATACTTAAAAGCTAACCTTTTTCTCGCAGTCGATTGAAAAATAGAAGTTGCCCACGTACTGGGTATACCTGTATACGGTAGCTCGGAGTATAGTGCGAAGTGTCGCATACAGTGCTTTAAGTCCTCTAATTGGTGCTCCGGGACTTCCGCCACCTCGCAAACCCTGTCTATTTCTTTTTGTAACTCATCCAAAAGGACACGTTGTCGGCGTACTTCCGGCAGGTTCAATAGATATTTTTCGAGTCGCTCCAGCGTCCACTGTTTACTCATTCCGGCCACCCTATCCTCTGTTAGTTTCTGTTAACGCGTGCGCTTTTGCCGCGTATGGCTACGGTAAAGACACAAGGTGCCTCTATATAATCAAACGTTTCGTACTCGTCTACTATGGACGCTTCGGCAAATAAAAGGGCACTGTCTTCTGTGATAATTTCTAAGTTCATGATTTTAGTCTCCAGCTAAAAAACATACGGGTCAGTCCGTATAAACCTACCTTCCTATATATCACTTTCTTTGTCAACTAATAAAAACAAAAAAATAAAATAAAATTTGAACCTAGGTTCAAGTCACCTTCTAATAGGTCTATGCCCCGAGGGTGAGCGGCGTGTAGTGCGTAACCGTCCCGAAGCATCGCGCTCGGAAGTTTCTCCCGCTTGGTTTGTGGTCGTAGTATCCGCCCGAATAACTCTGGATTGACTGGCACTAAACACTGCGCCCGCGACTGCATCGGCAAGGTCCTTTGAGCCCTTTGGAGGATGGTCCACCTTCTTTTTACGTGAGTTGTTTTCAAGCCCTGCCAATTCGGTTTTAAGCATTTCATGGTCTTGGCAATCAAACCTATCTTGATACAGCGCGGCCTTAAATAAATCGTAAGGCTCCATGGTCGTATCTACCGAAACCTTAATGGATAATATGCCCGCCCGCCGCAGCATCTGCATACTCTCGCTGGACTGGAAACCGTCATAGGACACAGTGTGTACGTTAAAACCGTAATACTCTTTCAGGGCTACGATCCACCGCCGCACCTCCGATATATCCAGCTCGTGCACGGTCGAGGGTTTTATTGTTATGCCTTGCTCTAGGACATAGTGCGGGAGCATCTCCACTAGACCTTCCTTATTAACTTTTTGATCGTGCCCCGCCACTTTAACAATAGCGATCCCGCATCTATCTCCCGTCAAAGACAAGTCAACGTGGATAAACCTAGGCTTCTGCCTGTCATCCAGCGAAGGTAGGTTCTCTTCTATGATCTGTGGCATGGGTGTTTCGTCAGGCGCATAGTCCGCAAGCTCTATGTCAGCTTTATCTAACCAGCACTTTAAGTTACGCTCCGTGCCGCGCATAATGGCGGCTATAATTTTATGCCTCTGCGTAATGTAAGGGCTAATAACGTCCGTGGCTATCCCGCATACGTCCCGCAACGCACCCTCTGGGTCGTTTAAAAAGTCGGTACGGTACTCTACAGGTACTTCCTCTACACGGGCACTCTCGGGGTAATCTCGCCCCGCCACTTCGTGATCTTTTAGTATTCGGGTGCTGTAGTTAGACGCGCCGACTAGCAATTTAAATTTCTGCCCCGAATAACCCTCTGGCGGGTGGGCTTCGTACTGCGCCCTACGAATAACTACTACGTCCCTCTCTTCATCAGGCGTGCCCTTCTTGTCTTCAATCTCCTCTAGCCGCCGGTCCATAAAGTCCCCCAGATACCGTACGGAGGACAGAACGCTTATGATACCCGGTGAAGGGCCTTTGGTGGGGAAACGGGATTTACGGCGGCGTGTTAGGTTGTTGTATATGGTCTGCGCTTGGTCAAACTTACCCCCTTGCCCGCGAGCACCCACAACCTGCTTACTTTCCTCCACTACGGACATAAAGTTCATCTCGTCCAAAATAGCCGATACAATCCCTTGCCCCACGATATTGTTAACCGCCGCGAGCGCGGGCACGACCTGCACGTTATTGGAGAAGTGCAATACGTTTTCTTTTTCTTTATCCCATGTGAGGTATTTTTTAGTGTAAGGGAGGCTTAGAAACATATCCCGAAAGGGTTCGTAAATAACCCGCTTTGTCACGCGCTCCTGTACAGATTGAAACACGATCACAAGAGGGGTGTTACTAGATAAAAGAGGCCATAATTTTACAGGTCTATCAAAACAACATAAGCTATATAGTTGATAGGCTTGAGTTAAGTGGGCCTTGAACGTCTTCCCGGTGTTGTGATGCACCGTAAAGTCCCCAGTCAAGTATAGGTGGTCACCGGAAAGAGAAAACCCGTAGTAATTGTCCACGTCTAGTTTTTTTACGGTGAACCCAGATAATGTCCAGTCCCTGTTCAGCTTTCCGCCTTTATGTTTTTTTCTCTCTACACGCACGGGAATACGGTGCACATCCCCACTAATAAAAACCCTATAATAATCCACCCCGTTAAGGGTTTTTACTTTTATGCTTACGCGAAACCCTAATGAGCGAGCTACAAAAGCAATACCCTCTGTTAGCTTTTTATTCTTCTGCGTTATCTCGTACCCGCCACACGATAAGCTACCGTCTGTGTCCAGCAAACCCGCTAATAACTGTAGCCGATCTTGCGTAGAGGATGTCCTGTATATCTGGGGTATGTTTTTATTATTAAACACCTCCAAACTCTTCAATGACTGTAGGAATGGGTGTTTAACCCCTTGTCTGTACCGTAACGAGTATAACTTAGCTTGTCCGCAATTTGCTTTTCGGATATTGACCCGCATCCCTACGTCTGAACCGTACCGCGTCCACTCCTTTACGATCTCCGAGTCCATGGAGGTTATCTGTGGGTATATACTCGTACCGTCCCCTAACCAAAGACCTAAAATATAAGGCGGAATAGGGAGCTCGGGCACCTCGGTAAAGCATACTTCTTTTCTGCGTAGTTTGTGTAAGTGTTTTCTACATTTACTCCATGCTAGCCAATCTTTTATAGAGACGTTCGCAATACTGCCTTTTAAAGTATCTGCTTTTAGGTTTGTCTTAGCCGTTCTCTGTAGAGATAAGATATGATCCTCGTTTACGATAAAGGGCTCCCCACCGAAATTAGGTGTCACCTCGTACATAGTCTGCGCCCCGCGTGCCAAGCTTAAAACCTCACGAGGCTCACTATCCGGCCCCATAAGCAGGTCGCCTACAGCCACGTCTTGTACTTTTTTAACAGAGCCATCGTACATGAGTATAAGAGTATCTTTTGCATGGCATCCGGTGGCACCCCCGTCAAACGTCTGAAATACATGGTCATTCCCCGTCCAAATATCAGGGTTCATGCACCGTAAATCTTCGCGGAGGGAAGACCATACCTTAAAATCAGTGTCATGCCCTAGAAAGTCTTCGCTCTCTATGAACTCATCAATCGTAATCGGTATATCGCGCATGTGCATTAACGCCATGGCGTAATACGGGTTCGCGTCTTCGTGCAAAACTTTCAAAGCATGAAAATATACACGCATCGTACGGTTATTCATTGTGCGCTGCGCAACGGAGTACTGCTTATCCATGACGCGCTTTATAGCGTCTAGTCTTTCGGGACTTAGATCAAAGTCGTCTACGGAAGCCATGCGTGCTATATCCCCAAAAGGGTCACATTGTCACTTTCGACTACGTGTGTAAGTTCATTAGTCGCTTCGCCGTCTAGTTCGTTGTCTATGATTGTTTCATCGCCGCGCAAAGCTTTCAGTAACATCTCCTGCATAGTCTGGAGCTGGTTAGCAGGTTGTTCCGTACTGAACGAAGGCTGTAGTTTCGTATTGTCAAAGAAGCCCGCCGATTTCAACAACCCTAATTGTGACTGCTCCAGCCGCATAGAGTGCCCTATAGCGGTGAGTTTGTTTCGGGTGTCCGTATCCTTGGCAAAAATCAATTTATTAGACTGGTTTTGTAGCTCTCTATAGACAGCCATACTTCTACCTATCACGCCCGCAAAAGATATGCGCAGCATTTCACGCTCTAGGTTTTTTCGTATGTGCCCTATGTAGGTGTGGACGGAGGCTTCGGACAGACGTAAAGCCCGTGCAACCTCGGTCACTTTAAAACCGCGCATGCGAAGGGTAAAGATAATACCCATGTACACTTCTTTTCTGGAGTACTGGGAGGTGGTGATCCCCGGGAACCGCTCTTCTAGCGTCACGCCGCTCGGGAGCTCGCCCGTACGGGAAATATCGTCTACCGTAGCCTCAATACCGTCTTGCATGACAGGGCGTATCATGATCTCGCTTGATCTACTGCGCTTTTTCTTTTTTGGTTTTGCGGGTAAGTCCCTATGTCGTGGTGTCTTCGCCATTGTTAATCCTCTAAGAGTTATCTACGATTTGAACCGGGGTTCATCTTAGTAGCTTATCCCTACTCCACCAAACGTCTTAGGAGTTCTCGGTGAGTGTATACTAATACCGTATACTATCAGGCTTTCTGTTTCAACCTTCGTGCCTTTTTACCCGTAAATTCCTCGTATCTTTTAATTATTACATCACAGTATATAGGGTCAAGTTCACAAAGGTAGGCTACTCTCCCCGACTTTTCTGCGGCTATAATGGTTGTGCCGCTGCCCGCAAAAGTATCGAGTACAGCCCCCCCCTCTTTACAGGAGTTTCGTATCTGGTACTCAAACAGAGAAACAGGCTTCATGGTGGGGTGCTCACCGTTTCTTTGTGGTTTATCGAATGTAAGGACCGTTGTCTGCTTTCGATCACTTCCCCAAAAGTGAGCCGCACCCTCCTTCCACCCATATAGGCATGGTTCATGTTTCCATTGGTAATCCTGCCGACCTAAAACCATGGTGTTTTTAACCCATACAAGGCATTGTCGTATCTTTAAGCCCGCCTCATGTACCGCCGCCCGAAAGTTATAACCTTCGCTATCGGCGTGCCATATATAGAAGGCTCCACCCTCTCTCAAAAACGTAGTGGCTACGGTAAAGGCGGATACTAAAAACTCCTTAAACGTAGAGTCATTCATTGTATCGTTTTTGATAACCAGTTTTTCTTTTGTCTTACCCTCGTACGAGACGTTATAAGGCGGGTCGGTAAGCCATAAATCAACAAGCTCGCCGCCCATCAGTGTCTCAAGCGTTTTAATACTTGTGCTATCCCCGCATATAAGCCTATGCCTTCCAAGTTGGATCACATCCCCGTGTTTTGTAATAGCTTCTTTAGGGGGTTCTGGTATAGCCTCCTCGTCACCAAAGCTTCCTGCCGCCTCGCCTAGACCGAGATCATTTATATCAAACCCTGTAGACCCAAAATCAATGTCGTCTTGCTGCGCTAAATCGGCAAGCTCTTCCCGCAAAATGTCATCATCCCATTCCGCGTCCAGTGCAATTTTATTGTCCGCGATAGCCAGAGCTCTACGCTGTGTATCGGTTAAGTGGTCGCACCTGCGCACGGGGATATTAGCAAGATATGCATATTTTTTATTGCCTGTGTCCAGTAGCTTTTTTGCCGCGATAATACGACCATGCCCGCCAATAAGTTCGTTATTTTTCCAGATGGATACAGGATTTACAAACCCGAACTCCGCTATGGATTTCACTAACGCTTCGATCTGCTTTTCAGGGTGCTTACGCGCATTCCTAGCCGAAGGTACTAAATCCTCGATAGGGATTATATCGTTTGTAACTTCTTTTTGGGGTTTCACACGGGTTCTATGTCTGGGGGTCATACTGCTTTCCTTAGCTCGTTAGTTTTTGGGCGTAAATCTCGAAGTGACCTAGCGAGACTTTATTCTTCTGTGTAACCGTATACGTGCTTAAAGGCTTATCCCTATCCGCAATCGTGACGTTGTCGTATACGTCCAAACTGGAGACCTGATTAGACACGAACACAACCGTATTGCCCGCGTAAATGAATGCACTGTTTACCACTTGCTCGTGGGTAATGGTCAAGTCGCTCACTTATACGCTCCTGTGTTTATCTAGGCTTTTGTAGTACCACTCTTGCAGAAAATTATACTTCACGCAATGGTGGTGCCCTTTTCTCAAACTATGCCATGCCCAGAGTGCCCGCCCAGACCTTCCGTTACCGTCTGTGAAGGGGTGGAGCGTCTCATACTCGCAGTGGGCATCATAAGGGGTTATCCCTACAGGTTCGTGCATCTTGGCTAAGAGCTCGGCTAGGGCGTACTGAATACCCATTCCGCCCTTAGGCGGTATATGGCTCCCTACGGATACGTTTTGCCCTCCGACACGTAGCATAGCATTCGGCTGTATGAAGCTAACGTATTCCTCCACGCACCTAACCGTAAGCACATCCTCCGTCACAAACCGTAAAAATGTGTCAATGTCTTTTACGCGGACAGGGGCGGTTATGCCTTCTATGAGGTTGCTTTCCTTTATGAACCGCTTTACGTCCTCGCTGGACGGAGTGTGTATTCGCATGGGTGCCTCTAAGAGATTGTACGAAGGCAGAAAGGGATGATCCTCGCTATCGCGGCATAGAACGCGTTAAGGTTCCCCTCCGTGTTTTGAATATCGAACTCCTGCACGCCTAAATCCTTAAGCGTAATATAGTCCCGGCTATCTCCGTCAAAACTGTGCTCTTCCCTGAAGATACGGAATAGGAAAACATTCCGTGCGCCGTATTGCTGTACAAGCATTTCCGACTCCCGCCTAAAACCACTATCTGTAATAAAGAATGGTCCTTCACAGTCGCCAGACTCTATCATTTTGGATACGTCTCTGTTAAGGAGCTTCCCGAATATACCCGTATCATTGTGAAAGGGTTTTAAGAAGGCTTCGGATACACCGATCTGCACTTCTCTACACGTCTTCCCGAAGTAAATATCTTGGGGTATGTCTTTCAGTTCAGCCGTATCGTACTTATTAAACTCTTTTCGGTTCCCGCCGTGGTAGATAGCCGTTACCGTGCGCTTGATAGGCTCGGCATACTTTAGCATCCGCCCGCCGAACTCGCTGGTTAGGTATGCCCCTGCCGTATCTTTGCCCGATCTAGGCGGTCCGTTCAAAAGAAAGAATTTTGGTTTTTTATCGCTGCCTTGCATGGCTGCCTCCATCATAAAGGTTATACGTGTTCACTATAGGTGTTTATTTTTAGTAGGGCAATGATCTTATCAGGAACCTAATACCTCCCTATCCTCCTCCCAGACAAACTCGGATACGCTTCTATGCCGCCCGCACTTAACGCAAAAGGCCGATCCGTAAAACTTGGGATTTTTTGCAAAGACTTCGGCGATAGTTGGCACCATGGTGGTTATTCCCCAGCATACGCCCTCCCCCGCCTTGGCTTCCCCTATGTGCCTATAGGCACGCCTGTATGGGCGAATGTACCCCTTTAACCGCTCAATCCTACTTAGTGTATTAGGTGCTTCTTGCATACATGCTCCTATATTTTTGAACCTAGGTTCAATTTAGAACCCCTATACTACTGTACCTGTGGACGTATTAAATAACCGTAAAGGGTAACCCATTATCTCTTCGTATTGTTTTGCTGCCCGCTCTGCCTCGGCTAGTGACTCCGCTCTATAGGCTTCATTTGTGGTGGTCTCTGCCCGCTTCCTGAAAACAATATAATTGTTCGCTAGCAATTCCGCCTTGCGCGTATCGGGTGGGTACAAGTCCTTAAACCCCTCCGAAAGGATTTTACCACATAGGGCATATAGCACCTTATCGCCTTCGCTAAGTGCGGGAAGTAGGGCACGGACTTCTTGAATGTACAGCCCTGCAAACTTTGGGTCATATTTCACAATGCTAGGCGTGTTCGATATAATATCGGCTAACTTGATTGCCTTGATATACCGTGGTGCTTCCCGCAGCCGCTCTATAGTCTGCCTTTTCCTTGCGGCTCTATTCAGACCGCTTTCTTCAAAACATGGCGACTCTGTTAGCAACTCTACGCCCTCCAGCACGCGTGCGCCGAAGGCTTCCCCTATCCTATCTCTGTGTACCGCCGTGTCCTCCAGCACATCATGGAGCAAAGCGATTATTGTGGGCTCTGGCGAAACATCCGCACGCAACATCGTAATACTGGCAACCTCGAAGCAGTGATTATAATAGGGCTCCCCTATATATTTTCTTTTCTGTTTTCCGTGCGCCCACTTACAAAAACGGATTGCGCGCTGCACGTCCTCGTTAGGGCTAAATAGTACAAGATGGTTCTTCATAGGGGTCTCCTCAAGATCACTGTGTATTGACTGTCGCTAAAATATGCTCTGCATATCGCCGTGCATCCTCGAAGCTTGTGATACCTCCATGCGATACTTCTAATTCATGTCGTCCATGCTCCGCTATTGCGGCGGCATTCTCGGCGGTTGCATAAGATAACTCGTAGCTACTTTTAGGGTTCAGCCACATTACTTTTACCGCTGTTATCTGCATAGTGGCTTCCTGTTTAAAAGATCAAAAACGGTGCACCCGCCGCAACACCGGCTTGTCCGCCATCCGAGGGAGGAGCTAGACACTTATCTTTGTACTCTTTGGTTTCGCGCTCCGCTTTCGAGTAGGTAATAGGCGGAGGACACACCATCGTACATCCCGTCAAAACACTAAATGCAAGCACCTGCACCAAAATACGCATCATTGTATCTGCCCTCCCTTATATCTCCGCAGCACAAAAGTCTTTTTCTTTTTCTCGTTATAGTGCGTCAGTTTTATTTCGTAATCAGGTTCTATCGGGGAAACGTCCTCCGAGAAAAGGCACAAGGATATAAACTCTTTTGCATCCAGCTCACGTACAAAGGCCGCTAATAACTTCCATACCTTAAGGGTATCGTCTGTCTTATCCCGGTGGTAAATCCTGTACATCCCCGACTTCATAGGCGTATAAGCTCCTCTTGCCCCTTAGAGCTCACTAGTATTATTTGGTTATCCTCGCCCACCGTAACAGTAATGCGGTAATGTTTCAAAGCTGCCCGCAAAGCGTATGACTTTTCGATACGGCATTTACGACGCAGAGCCGCCTTTATATCTTGCGCTACGTGATAATGCCTAAGCCCGCCGTTCGCACTAGGGATATACTCCCGCCCCTCTAGGATAGCAATCAGTCTAGCGTTTAATGTCTGCTTTGCCATTACGCCGCCTCACGCAGGGCGGTCACCCGAATGTCAAAGTCCATACTGGTTTCCATCGGCACAAATACAGTCGAACCAAGTCGTGCGCCGTAGGAGTCAAACTCTACGCGGACTATATACCCCTTCACCCCGAAGGAGTCGGAGATACTCTCTACCGTACCCTCAATAAAGTATTTTTTGCAGCCCTCAATAGGCGGAAAGTCGTATGCTTTGATCCTGCTACCTACAGCAAATTTATCCTCGAATTTAAGTTTCATATGATTTCTCCAGCATTTGAACGTTAAAACTAACCAACATCCTTAGTAGACCATATATCACTTTCTTTGTCAACTTAAAAATTGAACCTAGGTTCAAATTTATTTATTCCTTAGTCTATAGAAACACGTGGGGTCATACTCGAACTGTAGAAATTTACGCTTCTTGAGGTGGGCACATAAATACTCGGTATGCACGCATTCGATATGCACGTTGTATAAATCCAGCAACGCCGACACAAACTCGGTAAAATATCCTTTCTTTTGATACGCTTCTTCTACACATACGGCGGCTATGTCTACAAACTCCAGCAAACCCGTTCCCGGAACGTATCGTCTGCTTCTCCGTAAGTACGCTGTGATAGGCGGAACCCGCACCCACGAATTGTAAGACGGGCGGCCCGCTACCCTATGCTGCGCTAGCCAGCCCTCGTATAGCAGTATCGCGGCTACTTCTGGATCGTCTATAATATCAGACAAGTTTATCTACTTTGTGTCTGCACGCGCACGTGCATGTTTCTTTAATAGCTGCGCTCTGGGAGAGTTTTAGTTTTCTGTGTTTTTCCAGCGCGGAATTAAAATGTGTGTGCGCTAAAACCATTAGGTATAGACACACCGCGCAGCACAAGAGGCAAGCAAGCCCCGCAATAAATAAAGCAAAAGCCATGGGTTATAATCCACCTTCCTTGATACGTTTCAGTAAAACCGTTGGTGCCTCAATGCGGACAAGTTTCAACTCTCTACCCGGCAATGCGTCTACAATACTTTCGTACTCCCTGTCGCTGTATACGGGGCCGTATACATTGCCCACTATATGCGTTAGGGGTGTATGGAGATCGAGTTGCTGGGTAGAGCCTAAGTCCAATACAAGGCAGGGGTATTTTTTCGGTTCTTTGTTTTGTTGCACTGTATTTTCTAACTCATCTTCAAGTACGTTAAAAAAATCACCCACTGTCTTCATTCGGCTGTAGTCTACGGTCATGAGGTCTACGCCTATATCCGCCCCGACCTCTATGCACAACTCCGTCATATCCAGACTGTCAAAGCCGAGGTCTTCCTCGAACCTACTCCCCGCCCACACCTCTGTCACGTTGGTTTTATTTCGGATTTGCTCGAACACCAAAAGCTGGTTCGCAATGGCTAGCCTCCCCGAAGCCAATCCCGCTAACTCTGGGTACGAAGCCCCCTCATCATTGGATGACTCCTCATAGTTAGGGCAGTAGTCTTTTAAAACTTTAGGCTCTTGTTCCAAGATACTACTCCTTCTCTGTTTTTTCTTTACGCGCATCTTCTATATCGAACGCCCGCAAGCGATGCACAATCGCAACAAGAGAGGCTCCGCGCATCAATACGTATCTTAGGCTTAATGACATTTTATATCCTTTTTGTTTGTGGTTTTAAGAAGCCTAGTATAGATCACTTTCTTTGTCAAGTGTTATTCAGTAGCCCGGACTCATATTCCTCGGCGGCCTGTATGGAACATAGTTTAACACCCCCTTCGCCCACTTCTCTAATAAGGCGTAAAGGCTCCATGTGATAAATCGTCCAGCCTTTTTGGTATAGACTAGCAATGCGGTGTATGTCCGCCCGCCAATAATCATTATATATTCTCTCGACTTGGTTTATGCAGGACTGAATAGTGGGCTCTTGATTTGAACCTAGGTTCATTTTGTTTGCTCCTCTTGCGGTAACCTTTCGCCCGTGTATATGAAACGCTGTAGGGCGTTCTCTGCGTCCTCTAATGTATACCCCATCGTGGTAAGCTCCTGCAATACGGCTAGCTGCAATCGCCCGTTATTCTCCAGCATATCGGGTAAAAGATTTAGTATTAGTCTATTTGTGGCACGCACCACGGCAACGATAGGCACTGGCCGTTTCTTAACTCCTAGCGAAGTTCTAACCGTAGAGCTGTCCCTACATATCACCCGCCCGATTGCAGCGTATGTATACCCCCGTACGTGTAAATACCTGATAACTTCTCTCCGTGCCCGCCCTAACTGCCCGCCAGTACGTGCGCAGCGAATTTGCGCCATCGTTACATTTTCCTGTACGCAAATAGCGCGGAAGTCATCCCATATCCGGCCCACCTTAACAAAACTCTCATCTGTTTCGATAGGTTTAAGCTTTACCTTCTTTACCATGTTCACTCCTTCATAAGTCTACGCCACGCCCAAATAACCGCCACTATCAGCCCGCCTATTGCCAAGCCTTTATGGTACTGAAACGTCAATACAAAGAGTATGGGGAATAGGGCTAGGCAGCCCCATACTGCAACACACGCAACTATTACAAGAATGCAAAAAGCAATCAGGTCAATAAAATATCTTAAACAACCCATATTCGTCTCCGTAAAAAAAAGTGGTGTGCAAGGAAGGGCTCGAACCTTCAATCTCCCGATTAGAAGTCGGGGGCTTTATCCATTAAGCTACTCGCACATTAAACACAAAAATATAAACATCAGGTTGTCGCAAATTGCGGCGACCTGAAAATAAAGCTGGACGGGCAGTGGGATTTGAACCCGCACCTCGGATATTTCGTTGCTAGCTCCCGCGTCCTGACAATTAGACTATACCCATCCATAAGAGGACTGTGTACGCGTTACTTGAAAAGCATATTCCAAGGGGACACACAGCCCTCGTAGGGAGGGGATGATCGTCTCTGCGACCTGTCAAGCCTTGCACTATAGCGGCTTTCCAGTTCCAAGTTTATCGGGGCCTTACCATTGGATATTCTTATAAGCGTAAAGCTTCAAACCCCGAGAATTTTTGTACCTGTATCTAAAGTAAGTGGTAGACGTGGTAGGACTTGAACCCACACTCGATCCGTTATGAGCGGACAGCTTCACCTTTAAGCTACACGTCTGTAAAACCTATTTCTTGCTCCTCTTGCCAAAATAAATACACGCTTCCGCTACCCACCACATAAACACAAAAGAGGCAAACGGCATAACGAGGTAACCTAGTCCCGCTAGCACTCCGAATGCGGTATACACCATGTAGGCTGTACCGAGCCACATAGTCACTATAAGCACCAAGGCTACTAAAAGTGGAATACCCATTATAATATCTTTTTTGTTCATCGTGCTTTACTTCCTTCTCTGGTTTGTGTGGCCTCTATGCCAAGCCCGATAAACCGCCGCACTTGAAACGCTATAGAGGTATTGTGTCTGTATGCCTCGTGCGCCAAAAACTCCGCCATGGTGTCCGTCATAGAAAAGCTAAGTTTAGCGTGAGAGCCTTCCGTATTATTCTGTCCTGTAATTCTGCGCGTAGGACATACAGGAGTCCTGCCATTCGCTATCTGGTATTTATCCGCCATACTCTACGCCCTTGTTAAAAATAAACCTTGCTGCAAATACCTTCTCTTTTAATCCCGTTGGATTGCCCTATCCATTACACCATGCAACTTTCGTTTGTGGCAGCGTAGTGGTAGAGTTCGCAGCCCTTGAGAGACGTAAGGTTCGACCGCCTCATGTGGATCAAAGGGCACCACAATTCTTCTATACTTAGCACCTTCCCATGGCTTTATTGTTAGCCCATGCAATCGCTGCCCGCGCTGTCCGCACTTCTTGCGCCGTCATTTCACCCATATGCAACCTAAGACTATCGGCCTTCATATTAGGGTCTAGTAAATTACTTTCTTTCTCCAAGGCGAGCTGCGCACACCGCTCTAATGTCTTGAGCACCCCTTTCGCCTCCTCGAACCTCGTAAGGTCATCGCCGGGGTGAACCGCTACACGTATGTAACGCTCTATCGCATCCAGCCGCGCCCTAACAGAGGCTAATGCAGTCTCTATCTCTTCGCGTGTGTCTACGGTTTTGGTGCTCATAATTTTTCCTCGTTTTGTTTAGTCCTACACACTAAAACATATATCAGATTCTTTGTCAACTTAAAAATGAACCTAGGTTCAAATTTATTTTAGTCGTCACTGAACCGGAATAAGCCAAACACAGTTATAAGCTCCGAGACAACGTAGCGGGCGGCCATACCTGCTATAAAACAAAAACCTAACCATGGTATTTGATCTACATGAAACATCACGTAAACAACAAGCCAAACGGCTACAATAATTTTTAGAGCAAACATGATGCACCGAAAAATAGATAAAGGGTCTCTACAGATCATAGGCTAACTCCTGCCCCTTCTTTTCGATCTCATAGAGGTTGTGACATAGCGTTTCCTCGAATAGGATTTGTGCCGCCGCAAACTCGCAAGTGAGATGATAATCCCGCTTAACACCTTCCAGCTTTTCTTGCATTACTTCCATTTTAGCTGCATTCACGATTAGCTCCTTCTCTATATGTTTTCTCTGTAACGACCCGTACCATCAATCGTGACCCCGCGACAGTACATTAAATCGCCCTCTACCTCTACGCTCCCCCGCACGGTTATACTCCTAGTCGCGTACAGAATACATAGATCACGCTTAAAAAGTAAATCCCAGCAAATACGCAACCGAACCAGATACCGTTTAAGCATTGGCTTCTACTCCCTGTGTTTGTTTTTGATACGCGTCTACTACGCAGGTTCGTTTCTTAGGGATAACGTCCGCCCAGTATTTATTTTGGGTATGGTCTGGGTCGCCCGCTAGTCCTCTAAACTCTTTGTTGTTTGTGTACCCGTAAGTGTATCGGTATTTAAAGACCTCCCTTGAATAGGTTGTCGTATGCTCTAAATCAAACGTATAACACCCGTCCGCCAGTCTGATCGTTTTATCCAGTACCGTAACGGAGGTATCTGTCACCGCCACCACGACACACTGCGGGGAGTACATCTCGTGCCAATAATCCCCTTCAATAGGGTTCTGCGCGTGCTCTAGGTTACGTGCATGCGTCTCGTCATGTTTATCGCCAAAAGATATTCCCATGTTCAATCAAGGCTCCTTGTAGGGGTTGTGTGTTTAGATGGTTTTTTCGTTTCAAATAGCTTTGATATATTCAAAGGAATGATTACCGCCGCCATAAAAATGAAACGTAAAATACTCATGGTATTCCTTTTTTTGTTTGGGCTTTGGATAACACCTTGATATGCACTTTCTCTGCAAACGCGGCCTCCCAAGTATACCCAAAGTCTAAAAAGTCGCATATAGCACGGTATAACTTTTTCTCCCGCTCCATGTACCGTGCAATCAGCTTATTCTTTTTCTCCAGCCGCGCCTCCAGTACCTTCAGATTTAAAGACAGCACGCAAGCGTGTTTATATTGGTCGTTTTCTGTTTTTATGAAAGACTGTATTAGTGCTTCTTTCATTGCCAGTTGTCTTTTAAGGTCTTCTACTGTGTCCACTTTAAACCTCCATCAATCATCAAAATCTATTATTCTGCGCACCCGCATCGGGCTAGGTACTGTCTCTACGTATTCGTGCCCCTCTAATAGTGCCTTAAGGCCGTGTAAACAAGGTACGCACCTATCCGCTTCCATACTCTCTATAGTAAGTACGGCTATACCTTTACAAAATAAAGGCTCACCATATACCCCGCCCCAAAGTAAATCCTCACCTAAAAGAATATCTAGCGCGTCAACGGGATTATCTACCCTAAGCCTATACACCTCACTAGTAACTTTCTCCCGTACGATAATCTCTGCATACACACGAGGCTCGTGAAAGACTATACCGTCATCCTCTATGTACAGCACCTCCAGAACTTGTACCACTCTGTGAGGGCACATCAAATAGACCTTCCTAGTTTCTTCTCCACCTCTATAATACCCGAGTACGTGTTTAACGGGTCTGGTTTAAGTTCAATAGCGCGGGCTTGCTCCTCATCCGTCAGTGTAAAGTGCTTCCAAAACCCGCACGCGAATATCACCATAGGAAACTCCCGTACACCCTTCCGCCACAGTGCTACGGCGCGATGATTGCCGTCTACTATCGTAGTCGTGTCGTCTGGCCACATAATACCGATAGCGGGGCGGGATATATAAGGCTCTGTGAGCCGTGCAATACGTTCATCTTCAATGCCCGCTTTTTTCTCTAGGTGCTGTATTAGGCGTTCATCTATAGGGGCACGGATAAACTTTATACCCGGACACTTCGGGTAATCCTCTGCAAAAAGCCGCATTGTTCCTACAAAGAACATTCTAAGCACGCCGTCTGTATCGAGGTGTGTAAACATTTCGCAGGGTTCGGGGTATTTTAAAACGTATTCCATTACGGGCACTCCTCCAAAGCGTTCACGATAGTGTCCATCATCGCGTATTGCTGGTGGACGGTGTACACGCCGTTTAACTGGATTGCTGCCACCCACGTATTCGCCTTCTGTACATGGTACTTATTGGACTCTCCGTCCGCCGTCCAAGTGAAACAACTCATAGCAAGCTATCCTTCCACGCTTGTTCACATTTATCTAATGCCTTACGCAACCCCGCCGCCGTATTGTCTACGCGCACGCCGTAAACCCCGAACACCCCGTAGGGGAACACCACTATAACCTTACGCCCTTCATCCCGCAAAGAGAGACACATAGGATGAGCCTCTACCGCTCTGCGTGCTTCGGCCTTAGCCGCTATAGCCTCTTTTATACTAGGCCGCATGTACCAAGCCCCGCGCAATAGTCGTGTCCACCACGTCACGATCCGTAACGGTCTGCCCCATAAATTCGTGCGTGGCGACATAGCGGATTTTTACCAAGTCTCCTAAACTGTCGTATGTTTTGTGAATATCAATGACAGTGCAAAGATGTGGTGCCTTCCCGCCCGTTTTAAACGTAGTGCCTATCTTGAACCGTGCTTGTAAAGTCATGTGAGTGCTCCAGCGTGCTAAAAATTAAATTGTTCCAACAAAGCTACTAGAACACATATCACTTTCTTTGTCAACTTAAAAATAAAATAAAATTTGAACCTAGGTTCAAATCTCTATTTCTCTTTTGGTGCGCCCTAACTTCGGGATGATATTCGCAGCCTTTTGCGGTGGAAGTATAGCGGAGAGTACAAAATCCACAGCCTCGCTATAATACCCATTCGATACCCCATACCACCGAATATCTACCGTACCTTTTATTGTGCGTATGGAATAAAACGTCCATGTAAAACTGCTATCCTCTTCATGCAAGGGATCACGTAAATTTACACCGTTCTCGCCCGGCCCGCTTGTGAGTTCTTGAGCGTATAGAATTTCACAACCTACCAAGTCTACTACGTCACCGCAAATATCCTCTATATACACTTCCTCGCAACAATCCGTTGGATGATACATTGTGTATTCGCGCCCGCCTTCGGTCGTAAAAACTATACTCGGCGTAGAGTCTATATCGGGACTGTCTTTGTAGCCCGAGACATCTACGCTGCGTAAAACCTCCCCGCGCAGCACGCATATGTTATACCGCACCCCTATAACATCTATCGCCATGTCATTCACCGAATACTAAAAGTTGTTTTCGTGCATATTTTCTAAGCCGCATATCGCGGGTTATCTCTTTAATCTCCTCTTGTGTCAACGTCCGCCATGCGTTTTCGTCTTCATCTTGGTTTTGTGGATTGCCGGGGTGGGTACACCAAGAACAAGGGGCGTGTGTAACTCCGCAAGTACAGCCATGCCCTAAAAAATACGCATAGTTAAAAGAGGCTCTATCCTCCTCTGCCTCCGGGGTTAACACACGCATTAGTCAAACTCCACTAATCTTTTTCCGCGCCGCAATAAAGTACGTAATGGTGCAGCGGCTTCCTCTTTAGGCTCCGGGGCGGGTACACACTTAGCCGCTTCCCTATTCCACATATTTTGGATATTGGCGGTTAGCTCTATATGGCTCACAAGAGCGTCATCGTAACTGGTATACCTCTGTATATAGTTTGAATACCATTCCACTATTTCGGAGGGGTATATAACACCCTCGCGCAAAAACACCATGGTCTCCCACAATAGAGGCTTGCCGTCTAACTCGCCGTGCGTGAGCCCGAGAAATATAGTGGAAACCCGTATAGTGTCTATAAAATCATCGCCCACAGATAATCTACGTCCGTTGGAGCGCATCCATTCTCCGTATGCACGGTAGTCATCTTCGGGGACGGGTTTATTTTCTTGATCTAATATGTAGTACAGGTGCACGGCGTTACTCCATATCTATGCGTCTGCGCACTTTAGGCTCTTCTGTAGCTTCCTGTTTAGGTAGAATAGGAAGTTGTACTTTTTGGTTTAGCCACCGACTTTCTCCGTTTACGCCGGGGCGGCGCAGTGTAATTTCATCTACCCCGAAAATACCTGCCTCGACTAATATACGTGCTATTTTAATTTTCGCGTGTTCGGGGAGGCTCTGGACTATCTCAATATCCGTACTCTCACGCTCTGCCTCAAGTTGCCGCTGCCACTCTTCTAAAGGTACTCCCCCTATGGTCATACTCCCCGGGATGATCCCATCACTCCACCGCATTGAAGTGTCGTCTTCACGCTCTGCAAAAGCTACACCGATTGACATGTTATTCGCTAAGGCTCCCCACGCTTCGGGACCTATATTGTCGGGTCTAACGCGGACAGGTTGTATAGGTGGGGCAAAACGACCCGTATTCGATATACTCCTATTATAGTACCTGCGTAGGAAAGCTTGTTTACTCGCATAGGCTTCGGACAGTGTGCCGTGATATGTAGGAGGTATCCCCTGTATACCCGAATAGACTCTATATAAGGAACAAGGGACTTGTGCACTTGTACTGCGCGGCGAGCCCAGAGTGATAATAGGGTAGGGATTAGCCTCTGCTAGTGCTCTTAGCATATGGTGAAATACACGATCACTATCGCTTGGACTCACCACCATACTTGCCATCGTTATTTGGTGTATCGAGGCAAACACTTGCGGGTTCAGTAAAAACTTATATCCGAAGGTATTGTGTTGCGCATTACCGAGTATTCTCCGTAGGCACGCCAGAGCCGCCATATTACCACCCGCGCCCGTAAAGTCTCCGTCCCGCAATTCTCGAAGGGCTGTAGGTATGTGTATGGTGTGCATCCCGAGTAACCTATCCAAGGTAATAGGGAGGGTGTTCGGGCAAACGCGGTCAAATAAATTATAGGCATATGCTACGCCCGGTTCATCCAAGTTCGCGATAATATAATCTATAGCCCTATCCGCCCACTCTTCTCTATCGGCGGGAGTACCGCTTGGGGAATACATAGCTCGAAGCTCGTCATTGGTCGTGTGGTAGTCCGCATATACATCGGAGACTTCACGCATATACGTGTACAGCACACTTGAGCGTATCGGGTTCCCTACGGCATCACGGAGAGCCTGTCTAAATTCAGCACGTCTAATAGAGGTTATGTGTGTACCTGTATTAAAGAACTCTTCTAACCGCCGCCGAAAAGCAATATCCCGTTCACGTGGTGTTAACCCTGCATCCCGCGCCATATTCTGCAGTTCTACAAGGTCGCTAATAACCTGTTCTTCTTCATCGGATAGGTCCATTTTGGGTAAACCTCAAAAACTATAATAAAAATTATTCTATATATATACGTTTGTTTGTCCACTTGCAAGAGAAATTTACGGGGTCTGTATAGTTATTTTTCTACTTTGTAATGCCTCTGGTATTCCAGTACATGGTGAGTGTTGCTATTAAGTAGGTTACTAAAGAGCTAAGGGTATCTCCTGTGTTTATTTGTAATACTACCCGCGCAAAAATTGCTCCTACAATGTAGCCAAGACAAAGCAAAAGAGCTGTTACTTTTAAGTGTGTTCTTATGGTGTATTTTTGATCTGGTGTTAAAGGTGTCATTGTTTTTATTTCTCCCCGCCCGCATTTTTTGCTCTTACCTCATCCCGCAATACTGTGAATATCTCCGGGTGTCTTTCGTATAAGAGACTGCATAGTTGTTCATGGAAACTTTTACCGCCGCCGCGTTGTGCAATTTGCTTTTTGGTGTACACGAGCTCTGCGTCTATCCTGCGTGTACGCTCCCCCAGTTTTTGATACTCCGCAAATAGAGGATGCTCTACAATGTGCCTCGGGAGTTGCTTACTGGAACTCGCAGGTCTGATCTTGATCTCCGCTTTCAGGGCGCAAATACGATCCTGCAATCTACGTTTTTTCTCGCATAGTTCTTTGTAGTGGACGTTAAGGCTTTCGAGGGTGCAATTACTAAGAATGTCCCCTGTTATTGTGTTCACGGTTATATATTCTTTCTCTGTAGGGCATGCCATGTTTAGTATCCCTCCGCCGCCAGTTTTAGCACATCGTTGTAGTCGTGTTTAATCGGGTCATACCCCTTAGGGAGTTCTGTGTATTTATCGAAGTAAATTATATCATTGGTCTGGAGTATCTTTCCTTCTACATCTCCCGCCCCCAGATTTTGGAGTGTCACTTCCCACGCCCCGTTTTCTACAAGGTAAATACTACCCTCTACCCGCTTGCAGAAAAGATAAGGGTGTCCCGACCGCCATAGAATTACAGCATCGGGCAATTCGAGTTGATCCATAGGGGCTGTTTTACCTGTCGGCGTAATCTGGTTCATGCGGTAGTCCTTTATAGCTTATGCGGTTGCGTACTTGTTAGCTTATTTAGTCTTGTTTGAACCTAGGCTCAAATTCTGTTTACGCGGTCTGTGTTCGTCTAGGTTTATAACCTCCGCCGCGAGAAGGTTTCTAAGGGCAGAAAATCCCTCGTCTTTATTCAAAGTGGTGAATTTTTTACTGGGTGGTTTGTCGTCTGTCATTTTCTATCCCTATATGTTCTTTAGCTTAATACGTGCCCGCGCCGCCCTGTGTGGTGGGTTTTAATTTATTTACAGCCTCGCACACCATCGTGGTCATGACCATGCCATCCGGGTAAGGTACGTTTAAAAACTCGTTATACGTCATGCCCGCCGCCAAGGCTGTGAGTTGGTAGGAGAACTCATCACTAGGTTGCCGAATGTTCTTGATTATATCCCGCATAGTAGGAAGGTGCAAAACTACGTCCCCCCAAGAGGCGTGCACGACCCCGATACGTTCTCTACCTTCCGGCCACTCCAGTGCCCGATCCTCACGTGTGAACAATTTAAACAAACTAAACCCCCTTCGTAGAGTTGAACCTAGGTTCAAACAGGCTGCCTATCGGATAGTGTGAACGACTTATGCCACCTGCTAAGGAGCCTTCCGTATTTCTTACCCTTACTGTCGGCGTAAAAAACCATGGGCGGGTTATTGTCATCGTCTACACTATTTCCCTCATTCAAGATATGGATCACGATATACAGGCCGCCTTTATAGTGCGTCCAAACCGAAAACGGTAATACAGGCGCGTCTACGGGTGCGCTGTCGGGTATACAGAGGTGCAGAGGTGCCTTGACCTCCTCGTACTTGCGTAGGTAGGTAAAATATAAATCGCGTACTTGAGCGGGTATATCTACGCTGTAAAACGCGTTTATAAGTCCTGAAAATAAAAGATGGCATACTTTTTCGCTCTGCCCCACCAAGGCGCAGTTCTTCACATAGGCTTCTGGTATGAGTTGTACGTACTCATGCCCGCAATCCAATGCTGTTATCACTTTAAAGCAATGGGAAAACTCGGGGTCTATTACCACCTGCACCCCTGCGGATATAGGCAGGACTGCATTAAGGTATTCTGATATATTCAAAGCGTGCATTGTGCGTGTCCTTCTCTAAAATACTCGTTTTTGCCAATCGTTAATTCCGTACTTCCGCATAACCAAGTGCACCACGGGGCGTTTAAAGTCCACCTCCATCATACCCTCGCCCGCGACATCCTCAAACCCCGGGTACGCTTTATGCACTACCGTATTCTTTTGCTTAAGGGACTTGCATAGGGTCAGGTATTCAAGCTCCAGTGCATCATACTCGTGATCCGTAATGGTCAATCCGTGACGGTAACCCTCTTTGATAAGCTCGGGATAGTAGTACATAATTTTGTACTCTATCAGCATGTATGCTAGGGCAATCCATCGCACTTTATCGCGCTTGGTGGTATCCTTGGGAAGTGCTCGTTCGCGCACGCGTTCACGGGGTTGTGTCATTTAAAATCTCCAGCTAATAAATAGCTTGTACACTTTCTTTGTCAAGTTGTCAATACTGTAAAGGCTTAACAATATAAAAAAATGTCACGTTCTTTGCTTTAAACGATAAAAAATCCTCTAGGACTATTTTTGTGTAGGCTCCGTTTTTTATGTCTATGAGGGGGTTGTTCAACTCATGCTCGCGCACAAAACCCTCGACCATTTCAGATAGCTTACTCTGCGCGTGGTTCCTGTCACGGTAGGGTCCGTACAACTTCTCGAAAGATTTATCCGGGCCTATGCGGTGTACAATATAATTTGCGGTATCTATAAAATCTAAAAATGATGACTTAGTATGATCTGGTTGTAATACTTTGCTATCTCGTACAGTTCTGGCTCTATTGCCTCCCTGTACCGCATCCCCACAAACTCCCGCTTCGTCTTCCCCACTGCCTTCCATATCGGTTCCCCCACGGCTACAAAATAAAACGTACGCATCTGCGCTATCTTTGCTTTAGACGTTCCGGGTATAGGCAGGATTTCGTCATCCTTCTCATACCAGAAAATATCTCCTGCGCGTAAAAATCTAAGCTCGGTACTGAACACTCCTATA
>Ga0172380_10002772_pt1 | contig 25897 bp, 27 predicted proteins | sample Leawe162metaG_FD_119747 | JGI IMG/M metagenome (GOLD analysis project Ga0172380, IMG submission 119747) | Leachate microbial communities from a municipal landfill in Southern Ontario, Canada - Leachate well 162 metaG | ecosystem: Engineered > Solid waste > Landfill > Unclassified | place...
AAAGTATCGTCAATTCGTGGAAGATGGGGCAACACAAGGCCGTCGCAATGATCTGATTGGCGGCGGCTTGCGACGTAGCCAGGGGGCGCTTGAAAAAGGGCTGCGACCGGAAAGCTACGATGACCGGGTGCTTGGCAGCGGCGAATTTGTCGATTATCTGAGAAACGACAAGAATCTGCATGATAGGCTGGGAAAAATAATCTCTCTGGAAGCAGTGCTGGAGCGGGTAGCGAAATACTTCAACCTGGAACCGCAGTCCCTAAAAAGAGGCGGGCGTATGCTGCAAATCGTCGAAGCGAGAGGTGTTGTATGCTATTTTGCCGTCAGGGAGCTGGAATACAGCGGCGTGATTGTGGGTGAAGCGCTGAACATGAAAAGATCGGGAGTATGTCTGGCCGCGCGGCGAGGTGAGGCGTTTGTGCCGCAAAATCCTGGTGTTAGAGAGAAGGTGCTTGGGTGATGGCAAACCAAAAAACAACGTCCCTCTGGTGCCCCCTCAATCAACGCCCCCTCTATGCCCCCTGTTGAGAAAAGAAAAAATGAATAAAAGCGAAAAACACTTCATAGAAAGCGCTTGGTTTGCGGCGCTGATAGCCATAGGAGCGTTCATTGTCTATTTCGTCGAAGAGTTAGTCGGCTATGACAAGATGAATCCGGGTGCAACACCTAAGACATTTGCTGAAGTTGCCTCTGAATGGCCTCGTATACTGGGTCTCTCTGTACTGGTCTTCGCCGGAACCTGGTGGTGGAAAATGTCCCAAAAGAAAAAAGAGACGTTCATATGCAATAGCTGTGGCGAGGCAATAGAAAGGGATAAAGCTGATTCAGCAGAGGTTCCACAGCTGACCTGCAAAAAATGTGGAGGACGCTTGGAAGGACTGGAAGGATACTTCGACCGTCATCCTGACAAAAGGCTTTAGAAAATGTATCTGCGCCTAACAGCGGCGTGGACTCTGGCGCGGCAAACAACGCCACACAGATCACGCCCATTAATCTTACCAACAAGAGAAAATTATATGGAATACCATCTGGTTTCTGGAAAAATGCAAAGTGCAATACATCACTCCAGCACTGGCACGTCTACCATGTGCTTCATGGGCTACGGGATAGAAAGTGAAGCTACAACGAAATATGAATGGATGTTCCGGTGCAAGAAAGAGGTAGAAGGCTAAAAATGACTAGGTCCCAATCGATGTATGCGTCCCCGTCCCCCTCAACTTTTTAGTATAACTACTTCAGCGGCAAATAGATATCGGTCACCAGCTCATGTTCGGCAACGTTCGGAACCAGATTTAGGTAGCTGAAAATAAGTGGAAAATCGCGCAGTTCTTCACCGCTCTCAGGCAACCACTCGCGATAGAGTGGGTAGATGCTATCGCCGATGCGATCATGGGAACCGAGATGCCGAGTTAGCGCGCAGCGGCCGCCCGGAATGACGCCGTTTACCACCCCCTGTGGGTTTTCCGGCACCTGACCTGAAACCTCGCCGCAGATATCGAAGCGGAACTGCTCCGGTTCTGTCGATTCGGGATCGTCGTAAGCGACACCGAAGGTCCCGCTCGTTTGCACCGGCGACAGCCCGCTCTGCTTGCGCCATTCGATGAATCTCAGCGCTGAATCGTTGAGCCTCTGGGGAGCACCGCGGTGTGCCAGTACCGCAACCTGTGTCTCGGCAAACTCTACAATCTTCACATCCATTTCCTCTCTCCTTTCGCGTGGCGGCAGCCGGAAGCGCTCGCTCCATGGTTGCCATAAGGGTGATTTTCTGAATTGGGAAGGGGATTGTCCGAAGGCCTGCCTGAAGGCGCGGGAAAATGCTTCTGGGCTCTCGAAACCGACATCTAGGGCGATGTCTGTGATCCGTTCCTGTCGACGAAAGACAAGACGGTAAGAAGCCTGCCTGAGTCTCAGTAGCCGGACGTAGGCAAGGACACCGATGCCCGCATACTGGGAAAATTGCCGATGAAAATGGAACTTCGAGAAATGTGCTACCCGGCTCAACCGCTCAACACTCAAAGGTTCATCCAGATGCCGATCTATATAGTCAAACACCCTGTCGAACCGCTGCGCGTATACTTTCACCGTATCCTTGTCCACTGGCTCCCCCTTTAACTCGATGCACATCCTACCACGGCGAGGAGAGCAAAACTTGACCGAAATTGCTAATTTTGCAGTATGAAGGAAGAACAATGGGGTCAGAAGAACAATGGGCTTTGCTTTATGACATTTTGATTGGGATGGCAACGGTTTTGCCCGGAGATAACAAAAATACTGGCTTCAAAAAGTTGTAACTAACTAGCGAGAAGATCGAACTATGGATGGCACTTGGACTTCACTTCACTCCGCCGGTGCGCAGAAAGAAATTCGGAGTGTCATGGGACACTGGACACCAGGCGGAGTTCCATACCGGTACTAAAGTTACTTTACATGCAAATCAGCATCACATAAGAACAGTAAACGCAAAAAAGGCGCGGGAGCAATCCCACGCCTTTTTTGCGTTTATAACATTAATCTTAGATGTCGTAATACAGAGCAAATTCCATCGGAACCGGACGCATGCGAACCGGATTGACTTCGGCCTCGGTCTTGTACTCGATCCATTTTTCAATGACGTCAGGTGTGAAGACGTCACCTTTGAGCAGGAACTCATGGTCTGCTTCGAGACATTTGAGGGCCTCTTCCAGGGTACCCGGAGCAGAAGGAATGTTCTTGAGTTCTTCAGGAGAAAGTCCGTAGATGTCCTTGTCCAGCGGCTGACCCGGATCGATCTTGTTCTCAATGCCGTCAAGGCCGGCCATCAGCATGGCTGCAAAGGCCAGGTATCCGTTGCAGGATGGGTCAGGCGTACGGTACTCGATACGCTTGGCCTTGGGATTGGTGGAAAACATCGGAATACGGAGCGAAGCGGAACGGTTACGGCTGGAATAAGCCATGTTCACCGGGGCTTCAAAACCTGGCACCAAGCGCTTGTAGGAGTTGGTAGTCGGGTTGGTGAAGGCGCAGAGGGCCTTGGCGTGCTTGATGATGCCGCCGATGTAATACAGGGCGATCTGGGAAAGTCCGCCGTATTTATCACCGGCAAAGAGGTTGACGCCGTCTCTCCAGATGGACTGATGGCAATGCATGCCGGAGCCGTTGTCGCCATAGAGGGGTTTGGGCATGAAAGTGGCTGTCTTGCCGTTGCGGTAGGCCACGTTTTTGATGATGTACTTGAACCACTGCAGTTTGTCGGCCATCGTAACCAGGGCATCGAAACGCATATCGATCTCGGCCTGGCCGCCCGTTGCTACCTCGTGGTGCTGGCACTCAACCTGGATGCCAACTTTCTGCATCTCCATGACCATCTCGTTGCGCAGGTCATTCTGGGAGTCGGTAGGGGAGACCGGGAAGTAACCTTCCTTGTGGCGCGGCTTGTAGCCGAGATTGGGGAACTCTTCGCGGCCGGTGTTCCAGGCGCCCTCGACAGAATCGACGGCATAGAATGCCTGGTTGGCGGAGAGGTCGAAACGGACATCGTCGAAGATGAAGAATTCTGCCTCAGGACCAAAGAAGGCGGTATCGCCGATTCCGGTGGATTTGAGGTATGATTCGGCCTTCATGGCGATATTGCGGGGGTCGCGGCTGTAACCTTCTTTGGTGATCGGATCAAAGATGTTACAGATCAGCGAGAGTGTCGGGATCGCGGTAAAAGGATCCATTTTTGCAGTAGTAGCATCAGGGATGATGATCATGTCGGAGGCGTGAATCGGCTGCCACCCACGGATCGAAGAACCGTCGAAACCGAGCCCGTCTTCAAATATGTCCTCGCCGAATTCGCTCATCGGCGTGGAAAAATGCTGCCAGATACCGACAAAATCCATAAATTTGAAATCGACCATCATTGCGCCATTTTCTTTGGCAAAATCTACTACCTGTTTCGGGGTCATTCAGTTTCTCCTTTGTGTTGTTTTGTGATGAAGCAATGATCCGTTACAGGGCATCTTCGCCGGTTTCGCCGGTCCTGATCCTGATAACAGCCTCAACTGAAGTTACAAAGATCTTGCCATCACCGATTCTGCCGGTCTTGGCAGACTTTTCAATAGCCTCGACTACCTTTGGGAGAATGTCGTCGGATACTATGATCTCTATTTTTATCTTGGGGATGAAATCGACTACGTACTCGGCACCACGGTACAGCTCGGTGTGCCCTTTCTGGCGGCCAAATCCCTTGACCTCGCTGATGGTGATCCCCTGGATACCAATTTCATTCAGTGATTCCTTGACCTCATCCAGCTTGAATGGCTTGATTATGGCTTCGACTTTTTTCAAAGTTTTGTCCTCCCTTTCATAAGATTTAACAGGGGAGATTATAAGGTTTATCGGTCAAATTGCAAGTGATAAGCTAAATATTTATTTACTATCTTGCAAGAGTTTTGCCAACAATTTCTCTTTATTTTTACTCAGTACATCCGGCAAGTTACGACAGCATGATGCATTTAATAGCAAGGTCGCTCGCTAACCATTGCCCCATATTTGAGCAGATCAATAGCGGCTGCCAATTAATTGTGCAATCACCGGTGCTGAGAGCTAAACATTCAGCTCTTTCAGTTCCTTGATGATTTCTACCTGCCTTTGATTGATGTAATAGGCAATTTGCTGCTGGGAGTGTTTTTCGGAGTGGAATTCGATAAAACAGTTGAAGGGTGCCGCTTCACCGACAATCTTGACGATAGTGGCGCTCAGTCCGACTTCTGTAATTGAACCGGTAGATATATCCGGTAATTTGAGAAAAACATTGATATCGACCCCAATGGAGAGATTATCCATGGACATAACCGATAAGGCGGCTCCACCAAGGGAAATATCCTTGACATTCCCCTTCATGATATCTTCATTGAAGATCAGATCGGCTTCCACCGGCCTGTCGAGCAGAACCCGCACAAAGCGGCGCCTGTCAGACCAGATCTTGCCATAGCTGAATTTACAGAGGATCACCTTTTTTTTGGCAATATTGACATAAAAGGCCTCGCCTACCATATCCTCACGAAAGGCACTTTTTTCGTGGGCATATATCAAAGCCTTTCGCTCCAGGGTAATGGCCTTTGCCTGATATTCATGCACTTGAAACTCAGCCATTTCGTTTTCAACACTCAACAAAGTTGCATCGTACGACACAGGGATCTCTTTGTAATAATTCAGAAAACTAAAACGCTGTCCGACCATCCCCTTGAGAAACTGGACAATCACCAGACTGTCTTCGTTTTCAGTGCCCTTTACGATCTTATCATAGTATTCGAACATGGCATATTCCGGAAAAGGATAATGAATTGCATGTAAACTGTAGTTACCATATAATAACAACCTGAATTATGTAACAGAAATAGCACCGGACGACAAGCACTAATGAGGTAAAGATGCACAAATCAAGCCTTAAAGTTCTCACACGAAAAACGCTACCTTTTCTGCTGGTTGCCGGAGGACTTATCAGTGCCGATACTGGCGTTGCACAGGGTGATATCTACCGATTCGTCACCGTAGATGGAATCGAGAGTTTTACCGATGCGCCGGTAAACAAGACAGCCCGTGTGGTAATCAGGGAAACACCGATAAAGCATGGCAAAACAAACAGGAAGTCGCCGAGAGGGAAAAATCAGAAGGTCCATAACATATCATTGGAAGAGATCGTTGAAAAAACCGTCAGCTCTTCAATCAAGACTCAGGATATACAGTCCGAAACAACCATAGAACCAAAACTGCCTCCTGTCGGCGGCACGATAACCTCAGTGGTTGGCATGCGCATTGACCCGATTGATGGCAAATGGCGCCATCATAACGGCATTGATATCGCCATACCGACAGGCACCCCTGTAACGCCGGTTGCCGCTGGCGTGGTTGTGTTCAGTGGACAACGACCCGGTTACGGTAACACGATCCTGATAGAACATGATAACGGCATGGTCACCCTTTACGGCCACAACAGCAGATTGGTGGCAGATGCGGGACAACAGGTCGATCGCAACACCGTCATTGCCATATCCGGCAATACGGGGCGCTCCACCGGCCCCCACCTCCACTTTGAAGCCTGGCAGGCCGGAATCAACGTGACCCCGGCCTTTATGCCCAACACCACCATGCAACTTCCCAAGGTACAGTTGGCGGCCCACAAGGCCAAGGCCCACTTCCGCAAGGAGATCATGGCTGATGGCACCATCCTCTTCACCAACTTACCCTCTTCCGTACCCTGATGCTCGACCAGATCGAAAAATATACCCGCAAATTGCTGGCTGACCGCTCGGCAACACCGGGCATGATCGCCTTTGCGGCCCAGGACGACGTCATGGTCGCTAGCGGTGAACGGAAGTTGGCGCAACTGGCAAGGGATGTCCTGGGCCGTCTCAATTGCCTGTCCCTGACCGCTGCCAAGCCTGCCCTCCCTTTTGCCGACTTCCTCGTCCAGCGGGCAGCCGCCGGGGAGCAGGTGCTAGTGCCGCGCGACACCGAGACCCGCACCTTTCTGCATGACATTCCCATCCTGAAAAGAGTGGACATTGATGAAAGAACCCTTGTTCCGACCGTCGCCAGGCTTTTGGGCAACCGCAAGGGAATCGTCGTCGAAGGTGTCGGCATCATAGCGAGCGGCGCCCTGACAGTGGAGCAGGCATACATCAACTGGTCATCGGTTTTTCACTCCACCTTCATCAAATATCTGGAGGATGTCCTGACCGATGGTTTTCAACTGCCGGGAGAGGCCGAGGCCTTTAGCCGCTTCCGCAAGGAATGGCTGCAACCATTGAGCACCAAGGGGCTGGGATTCAGGACAGGACCGATCCTGGCAAGATCCGCCATCCTGGACGAAATCGTTCGGGTAGGCCGTTATACCGTTGAGCGCGGCCTGGTGGATTCCTTCTTCGGCAACATATCCTATTCCAACGGCGACCTGATCTACATCTCGCAGACCGCCTCAAGCCTTGACGACCTCGCCGGCTGCATCGACCCGGTTCCATTTGAAAACAGCTCCACGGTCGGCATTACCGCATCCAGCGAACTGGTGGCACACCGCCGCATCTTCGAGACAACCAGCTGCCGTGCCATTCTGCACGGCCACCCCCGTTTCGCGGTGGTAATGAGCATGCTCTGCGGGGAGAAGGCACATTGCCCAATAACGAATTGCTGGAAGGAATGCACCAAGGTGCGAAATCTCGGAGGCACACCGGTGGTGGCCGGGGAGATCGGGGCCGGAGGAATTGCCAAGAACGTGCCGCCAGTGATCGGCGAATCCGGGCGGGCCATCGTCTACGGCCACGGGGTATTCACGATCGGAACCAACGACTTCGAGGAAGCTTTCCAGGCATTGGTGGATGTTGAAAACTGGTGCCGCGAGGAGTACTTACGGAGATTCGACGCAAGTCACAGGCACTAAATGCCCACTCCTCACGCTCCCGGCATCTCTTGAGGAGCTGGAAAACAGACATTGTGGGGAAGGTTTGCCCTGGCTCCGCATTTTGAACACGATACTGTCGGTGCGTCGGTCAGGTGCTGCACTTCCATGAGCAACCCCATGTTGGTAAGCCAGCAAATGTGACCTTTATGCATTTCTCCACAGCTGCAAAGCAATTCGGCGCCATCTTTACCAAGTTGTTCCGTCATGTTTTCCCTTCTTCAACACAGCAATTTTTTATTGCAATATAAAGCAGTATTTGCTTAATTGCACGTCCCCTGATCATGGCGGGATAAATTCCAAATATCACCTCATTCTCAAGGAAGCATACAGCCGGCATGAATCATAAAGCAGATCTCCTCAACCTGATAATAAAACAGCTCACTCAAGACCTGGCAGTCCAGTTCAACGCCGCGCTCAAGGCGCACGAAGCATCCACCCACGAGGAAAATATCCCGGACAACAAGTACGAGACCCTCGCCCTCGAAGCCTCGTACCTTGCCCAAGGCCAGGCCAACCGGGCACAGGAACTCAAACGAGCCCTGGAAACCTATAAACAGCTGACACTTCAGAGTTATGACGACATGAGCGTTATCGGTCTGACTGCTCTGATCACCCTTGCCAGTGATGATGCCACAACCAGAACGGTTTTTATCGGCCCGCTGGAAGGTGGCATGAAGGTGCGGGACCAACTGACCGAGACCGTCGTTATCACCCCGGCCTCACCGCTGGGTAGAGATCTTATCGGCAAGACCGTCGGTGACATGGTCAGGATCGGAACCGGTGCCGGCAGCAGAGAATATGAAATCGTCGGGATATGCTGACATGGACCTCCCCTCCCGCAGACACCCGGCAATCATGGCGAATTTATCCCCACGGCTCATCCGTTTGATCTGCAGCTCTCTGCTAGAGGCAACACTTCGGGAAAAATCACCTTCCAGATAGACGATCCGCAGCGGCCTCCGCCCCCGAAAATACTTGGCGCCTTTCCCATCGGCATGCTGCCGGAACCGCCGTTCCGGATCGGTGGTGATGCCGGTATAGAGCGAATTGTCCGAGCAGAGGATGATATAGACATACCAGGTCATGGTACGGGCAGTGGCGGGACCAGGACCAGACTTGCGCAGGCCGCCGGCGTTTCAATCTTCCCGACCAGACGAGTGAAAAAGTCGGGGATTCCGGTTTCAAAGGTCAGCCGCCTGTTGCTGACAGGGTGGATAAAGGAAAGCGATCTGGCGTGCAGCGCCAAGGTGCCATGGGCATCGTTTTGCCGGCCGTATTTCCTGTCCCCCACGACAGGGTGTCCCTTTTCCGACAGGTGCACCCGGATCTGATGTTTGCGGCCGGTCAGCAGGTGGATTTCCAGCAGGCTGAGCCCTTTGGCCTCTTTCAAGACCGTATACTCGGTCTGGGACAACTTGCCCTGATCCTTGTCATGGGTAGAATAGACCGTAAAAGCGCTGTTTTCAGCCAGATAACTGGTGATTGTCCCGGCTTTCGGCGTCAGCAGGCCATGTACGATCGCCAGGTAGCGCTTATCGGTATCCTGCCAGTGCCCCTGCAGAAAAATCTTGGCTGCTTCGCTCTTGGCAAGGATCAGGATGCCGGAGGTCTCGCGGTCGAGGCGATGGACGATGTAGACCCGGTTGCGGGAGCGGGGATCGCCCTTGCGGACGTACTCGTTGAGAATACTATGAACCGTCCTGGACTTGTCCCGCTCCGTACCGATCGACAAGAGTCCGGTCGGTTTTTCAACCACGATGATTGCCTTGTCCTCGAAAAGGATGGTGAGTCCTTTGGGCTGGTACTTTGCTGGGGTGCGTCCGAAAGAGTGCATGGTATTCCTTGAACCCGTAAAAAGCAGTTGAAACACAGGGTAACAGGCAAAACCGAAATAATTACGATCAAACTCACACCGTTTGATTGTTCCTGTTAGTGATCTAACGGCCTGGTTTCTCTGTTGCTCCATCTCTGTGTTATTCCGGCTACCAATTTCCCAATGACGCACCGCTTACGCATAAAAGTTGGGATCTTCCAGCCAGCCAGATACGTCACGATAACCGACTGATCCGTTTCGGCCCAATCCAATTCGAGCAGGCGTTCCGGCAGCAGCAAGGTAACGGCCGCATGTTAGATCTTGGGAGGTTGCACTTGACAACACAAAACAAAAAGCCACGAAATTTCCGTGGCTTTTTGTACTCGTCCGGATAGTGCCGAACTTTTAAATGGTCGGTGCGACTGGATTCGAACCAGCGACCACTAGACCCCCAGTCTAGTGCGCTACCAGGCTGCGCTACGCACCGTTGCTAAATAAACCTGTTACAACAAACATCTTAATGCCTGCAATTCTACTTTAATTTCTTGTAGCAAAACCAGATGATCAGATTCGGGGGGAAACTGTGCTGCATCATCTACAAGGATCTTGCCGCGAGGGTTGATCCGCTTCCTGACACCTTCAATGGTGAATTTTTCTGTATACAGGAGTCGTTTGACCTCAAGTATCAGCTCAACTTCTTTTTTCAGATAAAGTCGCTGGCCTGTAGAGCTTTTGTCAGGCTTCAGAAAATCGAATTCGGTTTCCCAGAAGCGCAACACCGAAGTCCTGACACCTGCTATCTGAGCCACCTCACCGATTTTATAATACATTTTGTCGGGGAAGGCATTACTCATCAGGCCATTGCTTTACTAGGATTCTTTTGTCTCAATGTTAATGGCGCTTTTAAGAACCTGGCTGGGCTTGAACGTCAAAATGCGCCTGGCGGCTATTGTTATGGTTTCGCCTGTTTGGGGATTACGCCCCCTTCGGTCGGCTTTTTGCTTTACTACAAAATTCCCGAAACCGGCTATTTTGATCTTCTCACCGGCCTCCAAGGTATTTTTTATGAGTCCGAAAACCGTCTCCACCATCTCTGCAGATTCTTTTTTAGAGAAACCTATCTTTTGGTGAATGCGCTCAACAATATCAGCTTTGGTCATAACAACCTCTATCTACGTAAATTTCTTATTTGTATACAAAGGAGGATTTTTATAGCATAGGGCAGACGATTTCGCAACAGTTTTTATCTTATTGATACTTTTAACTTATTAACCAAACCATCCAGGATTTTTGCATGAATCACGCCTATCTCTTCATCTGTAAGTGTCCGGTCATAGGAGCGGTAACGGACGCGGGCTGCAATGCTTTTGAACCCCTCGGGAATCCCGGTTCCACGGTATAGATCGAATATCTCGACCTGTTCTATTTCCTTCGCTTTTACACCGCGTACACATTCGATGATTTTTTCTGCCGAAAGGTCATCCGCAACCAACAGAGCGACATCCCTGTTAATATCCGGGAAACGGGATGGTGGGCTTACAGTGCGTTTCTGGCGTGCCAGAGACACAAGTTTTTCAAAATCAAGCTCGAAACAATAGACTGGTTTTTCCAGGCCAAAATTTTCCTGTACAGTGGGGTGGATCTCGCCCACCGTACCGATTCGTTCCCTGCCGGCCAGAATGCTGCAAGATTTACCGGGATGATAAAACGGCTCCGGGGCATCATTCACCCATTTCACGCCACCAATATTCAATAGCTCAAGCAAGTTCTCAATCTGGCCCTTTGCATCATAAAAATCAACCGCTGCGCGGGTCTGGCACCAACCTTCGTGTTCCCTGGAACCAGTGAGGGCTCCTACAACGCGGATCGGCTCGCAAGGCATTTCCTCACCTGCTTTAGCAGGTAAGTAAACCCGACGCATCTCAAACAGCTTCAGGTCGAGTGATCTGAAACTGACATTTCTTGCTACCGTTTCAAGCAGTCCGGGCAATAGCGTTGTGCGCATCACCGACTGCTCCTCTACCAGTGGATTGGCAAGTCGAATCGAGGTGCTTCTCAGGTCATCTTCAGCCAGCAGGAGTTTACCTGCAGCATTCGGAGCGGTAAAGCTGAAATTTATAACTTCGTTCATGCCGTGACCAACAAGGATTTCCCTAACGATACGCTGAAGCCGTTGGTGCTGTGAAGGGCGATCAGAAACGACCTGTGCCATTGGCATGGTTGCAGGAATTTTATCAAACCCGTTCAAGCGGGCAATTTCTTCTACCAAGTCGATTTCCCGCTCGATATCCACACGATATGTAGGAGGGGTGACCTGAAGTGATCCGTCCGGCAATTCGATGACATCGCATTCAAGCCTGCTCAAGAGGCCACTGATTTCAGCCTTGGACAGTTGAATCCCAATAAGCTGGTTGGAGCGTTCTGGGCGAAGTGCAATTGGCTCTGGCGTAAATGGTACCGGATAGACATCCAGGATCCCTTTAGCCACGCAGCCTCCTGCCAAATCTGCCATGAGTGACGCAGCCCGGTCTATGGCACGTGTAACGCCACCGATATCTGCACCGCGCTCGAACCTATGCGAGGATTCCGTATGTAGGCCCAGGCGCTTGCTGGTCTTGCGGATCGCCGCCGGCTTGAACCAGGCACTTTCCAACAGGATATTGGTTGTCGTATCCGAGATTTCGGAGTTTTCCCCACCCATGATCCCGGCCAGCGCAACCGGGCGTTCTGCATCGCAGATGACCAGGTCTTCGGCGGTAAGGATACGCTGCTGGCTGTCAAGAGAGGTAAAAATCTCACCTTCGCCAGCCCGGCGCACTATTATGCGGCGGCCTGACAAGCGGTCACAGTCAAAAGCATGCAACGGATGCCCCAATTCCATCATTACCAGGTTGGTGACATCAACCACGTTGTTTATGGAGCGAAGCCCTATTGCAGTGAGGCGCTTGACGAGCCACTCCGGCGAAGGCGCAATCCGGCAAGCAGTGATGTAACGAGCTGCGTAACGCGGGCACAACTCGGTGTCTTCAATATTGACCGCGATGATGCTATCGGCCGCCTCAGCCCCTTCTTTGATGTTCGCATCCGGGTACTTGATCGTTTTGCCCAGTTTTGATGCAATCTCCCTGGCAATACCAACTGCACTCAGGCAATCGGCCCGATTGGGAGTCAAGCCGATTTCAAACAGGGTGTCTTTCAGTCCCAGTGCATCGAAAACAGGCCTGCCCAAGGAGAAACCTGAAGGCAGGACCATTATTCCCGAGCTTTCCTCAGCCAGGCCCAGTTCTTTCTCGGAGCAAAGCATGCCGCAGGACTCCTCGCCTCGTATCTTGGAGCGTTTGATCTTGAAATCACCTGGCAACACGGCACCAATCTGGGCCAGGACAACCGTATCCCCTGCCTTGAAATTCTGGGCGCCACACACCACATCCAGAACTTCATTGCCATTATTTACTCTGCAGAGCGAAAGCTTGTCGGCATTGGGATGTTGACGTTTTTCCTCAACCAGGGCAACGACCACATCGTCCATCCCGGCCCCCAATTTTTTCATACCTTCCACTTCAAGGCCAAGCATTGTCAGCAGATCGGCTAACTGCTCGGGGGAAAGATCGAAATCAACGAATTCCTTGAGCCAATTGTAGGTTACATTCATATCAGAACACCATTAACGGTTGGATTCAACATCAAGTTACAAGAGGCAGTACGGGGACCATTTGTGGATATGCTTTACACTTACCAATAAAACCAATGAATTAGAACTGACGCAGGAACCGAACGTCATTTTCGAATAGCAGACGCATGTCACCAATTCCAAACTTCAACATTGCAATACGCTCAATCCCCATGCCAAAGGCAAATCCGGATATATCTTCAGCGTCGTAGTTGACATGACGGTAAACCTCAGGATCTACCATTCCGGCTCCCAGGATCTCAAGCCAGCCGCTATTCTTACATACCCGGCAGCCTTTGCCGTTGCAAATAACACAAGCGATATCGACCTCGGCCGATGGTTCAGTAAAGGGAAAAAAACTTGGGCGCAGACGCACGCCGGTCTTCTGACCAAAGAGCTGATTGGTGAAAATCGTCAGAATACCTTTCAGGTCGCCGAAAGTGATGCCTTTATCAACCATGAGACCTTCGATTTGATGAAACATTGGCGAGTGAGTTGCATCAGAATCGCAACGGTACACAGTACCAGGCGCGATAATACGCACTGGGGGTTGCTGTTTCAACATGGTCCGGATCTGGACTGGAGAGGTGTGAGTGCGCAACAACAGGTTGTTGTCTACAAAAAAGGTATCCTGCATATCGCGGGCGGGATGCTCTGGCGGAAAGTTGAGCGCTTCGAAATTGTACCAGTCGTGCTCTATCTCAGGCCCCTCTGCCACCGAGAATCCCAAGCTGGCAAAGATGTCACAGACCTCTTCCGTCACTAGAGTAATCGGATGCTTGGTACCATAGGTTTCCCGTCGGCCAGGAAGAGTTACATCTATTCGCTCAGACTTGAGCCGTTCCGACTTTGCCCGCTCCCGCGCAGACAACAAGGCCACCTCAAGAGCTGTTTCAATCTCGTCCCTCACGGAATTAACCAGTTGGCCAACCATTGGGCGCTCTTCAGGGGCCAATCCGCCTAAACCCTTCATCAGGGCCGTCAATTGACCTTTGCGTCCGAGAAATTTTACACGAATATCTTGGAGCACGTCCTCGCCAGTGGCCACACCAATGGCCTGCAAGGCATCCTGCTTTAATTGCTCGAGCTGTTCCCGCATGGCATCTACCTATGTTTAGGATTTGTAAAATCTCCCTCTGCAAGACTATCAATTCAGGTAGCCACGCGGTGTACTGCATGGTGAATGAAGAACTTCAACTTGTCAGATGGGCTTTACATAATATTCGGACTTTAAAAAAGGGAATGGGAGTTTTCATCCCATTCCCGGTTTGATGTACTAGTATGTAGAACAGCCTGAGTTCAAATACTTGATTTTGCCATCCCGGCAATCTCCGCAAACCCTTTAGGATCGGAAACTGCGATGTCGGCCAAAACCTTGCGATCGATCTCGACATTGGCCTTCTTGAGGCCGAAGATGAACTTGCTGTAGGACAGCCCATTCAAACGTGATGCCGCATTGATGCGTGTTATCCATAGACTGCGGAAGTCGCGCTTCTTAACACGACGGTCACGAAAGGCATAATTGAGGGCTCTATCAACTGCCTCTGTCGCGCTACGGAACAATTTACTACGCGCGCCACGATAACCCTTGGCAAGTTTCAGCACCTTATTACGTCTTCGTCTCGCTTTAAAACCTCTTTTTACGCGTGCCATACCTTACTCCTTCTTAATGAATTTCGCCCGATCCACAAGGGGAGACATTCCTCGTGGTTCTTGGCATTGACCCGCTATTTGTACGGGATTAATCTGGCAATATTTTTCTGGTCAACATCAGCCACCATGGAGGAACTACGCAGATTGCGCTTACGTTTGCGGGTTTTGCATGTCAGGATGTGACTGGTAAAGGCGTTGCTCCGCTTGATACGGCCGGTGCCTGTTTTCTTGAAGCGCTTGGCAGCACCGCGATTGGTCTTGATCTTAGGCATTAAAATTCTCCTTCTTTTAAGAATACCAAATGGTAATATTCAGTATTTATTTTTTTACCTTGGGTGCGACAATCATGAACATGCTACGGCCGTCCACACGTGGGTGGGACTCAATCACTGCAATGTCCGCCAGTTCGGCTGCAAATCGCTCGATGACGGCCCTGCCGATATCCATGTGCGTAATCTCTCTCCCCCTGAATACCAGAGTGATCTTGGCCTTGTTGCCTTCTTCGAGAAAACGCCTTACATGTTTAACCTTGAACATCAAGTCATGATCATCGGTCTTGGGACGCAGCTTGATCTCTTTGACCTCTACATGAACTTGCTTCTTCTTGGCTTCTTGCTGTTTTTTGCTTTGCTGGTACTTGAATTTGCCATAATCCATAATCCTGCATACAGGAGGAACCGCATTAGGCGATACTTCCACTAGGTCAAGCTGTTGCTGTTCAGCCATTTCAAGAGCTTGAGAGGTAGGAATGACGCCAAGCGCCTCTCCATCCGCACTGATCACGCGAACTTCAGCAGCACGAATGGCGATATTAATGTTTACGGTCGGTTTTGCTATGACTGCACCTCCTGGATGGAACGGCTCAATTCTCCGTATCCTCGTTCAAACTTCTATTTGAATAGTTTACATTCACTTTCAACAAACTCAGCAAATTCGAGAGGTTTCATTGGATCCAGGTTTTTCCCGTCACGATAACGTGGCGTCACCGTACCATGCTCCATCTCTTTGTCGCCAATAACGAGCATATAGGGAATTTTCTGAAGTTGAGCCTCGCGGATCTTGAAGCTCAGTTTTTCATTGCGGAAGTCACCTTGAATTCTTATACCAGCCTCCCTGAGATGTGCAAGGACATCCTGAGCGTACGGTATATGATTATCAGTCACCGTCAGTGCAATGGCTTGCACTGGCGAAAGCCAAAGCGGGAAACTGCCGGCATAATGTTCGATGAGTACCCCGATAAAACGCTCAATAGCCCCAAGGATCACCCGATGGACCATTACCGGACGTTTTTTCTCCCCATCAGGCGCGATATAATGAAGATCAAAACGTTCGGGAAGCGTAAAATCGCACTGGATAGTAGCACACTGCCAGCGCCTGTCAAGCGCGTCTTTCAGCTTGATATCAATCTTGGGACCATAAAAGGCCCCGTCGCCTTCATTAATCTCATAGAGACGACCGGTGTCCTTGAGGGCCGACAACAATGCATTGGTTGCCAGTTCCCAGGCGGAATCATCACCAATAGACTTTTCCGGGCGGGTTGAAAGCTCCATTTCATAATCAAAACCAAAGATGGCCATCACATCATTGACAAATTTGAGGACGCCTTTGATCTCGGCATCCAGCTGATCCGGAGTGCATAGAATGTGGGCGTCGTCCTGGGTAAAGCCGCGTACCCGCAGCAGTCCGTGCAATACGCCAGCCCGCTCGTGGCGGTGCACCGTACCCAGCTCAAAGTATCGCAAAGGCAGGTCGCGGTAGCTTCTGAGTTGCGACTTGTAGATCATCATGTGGGCCAGGCAGTTCATCGGCTTGATGCCGTAGCCCTGCTCATCGACCTCGGTAAAATACATGTTTTCACGGTAATTCTCATAATGTCCCGAGCGCTGCCAAAGTTCGGTTTTGAGAATCTGCGGACCAACGACGATGTCATAGCCGCGTTTTAGATGTTCGCGACGTTCAAAATCCTCCAGGATGGTTCGCAGCATGGCACCCTTGGGGTGCCAGATCACCAGTCCGGCTCCGACTTCATCGGAGAAGGAGAACAGGTCCAACTCCTTGCCGAGCTTGCGGTGGTCGCGGCGCTTCGCTTCCTCCAGGCGGTGCAGATAGGCTTCCAGCTCTTTTTTATCAACAAAGGCAGTGCCATAGATACGCTGCAGCATGCGGTTCTTCTCATCTCCGCGCCAGTAGGCTCCTGCGATTGAAAGGAGCTTGAATGCCTTGATGCGTGAGGTAGAAGGTAAATGCGGGCCACGGCAAAGATCGGCAAAACAACCTTGGGTATAAACCGAAACGCTCTCAGCACCAAGGTCGGTAATCAGCTCGACCTTGTAGGTCTCACCCATATCAGTGAACATCTTTACGGCATCGTTGCTGGAGAGTTCACTGCGTTCGATCTTCAGGTCAGCCGCAGCTAATTCAGCCATCTTTGCTTCGATACGCTCCAAATCTTCCGGCGTAAAGGACGCATCGACATCAAAATCATAATAGAAGCCGTTCTCAATAGCCGGGCCGATGGTCACCTTGGCTTTGGGAAAAAGTTCCTTTACCGCCTGGGCCATAAGGTGGGAGGCAGAATGGCGGATAATCTCCAGTGCTTCCGGACTCTTCTCGGTAATGATTTCGACCTTGGCACCATTGCCAAGCTGAGTGGACAAGTCAACCAGAGCCCCATTTATCTTGCCGGCGATGGCTGCCTTGGCGAGTCCGGCACCAATAGAAGCAGCCAGATCGAAAACAGTTGCCCCAACAGGCAATTCACGTATTGAACCATCGGGAAGTGAAACATTGATGTTTGACATAGCTTGTCCTTTGTAGGTGCAAACAGAAAAGGCATCGATACCATCGATGCCCTGCAGCTGCTGCTTAGATGGTAGGCGCGGGCGGTCTCGAACCGCCGACCTCTACCGTGTCAAGGTAGCGCTCTCCCCCTGAGCTACGCGCCTGCACCAAAGCGGAAGAGTAATATCAATAATCAAACCCTGTTGTCAAGCGGTTTTATATATTTTTCCAATCGCGCCACATTCTCGACATGCATTGTCTGGGGAAACATGTCAACGGGCTGAATCTCTGAGCAACGATAACCCAGTGTTTTCAGTATGTTGAGATCGCGGGCCAGGCTCTGCGGAGAACAGGACACATAGATCAAGGTTCGGGGCGAAATGGCCGCAACACGCCGCAAAACCGCCTCCTCACACCCTTTACGAGGAGGATTGAGGACCACCACGTCAACATGCTCATTATCCGCTGCGAGTTCTTCAAGAATTTCCGCGACATCACCGGCCTCGAACCGACAGTTCCCGATGCCGTTGAGCCGTGCATTTTTGCGGGCATCCGCAACCGCAGCCTCGACAACCTCCACTCCGATCACATTTTGGGCGCCGGATGCCAATGAAAGGGCAATCCCGCCAATGCCGCAGTACAAGTCCAGTACGGTTTCCTTGCCTGTAAGAGCAGCCCACTCGCGGACCCTATCATAAATCAGGCGGGCGCCATCGCAATTGACCTGAAAGAACGACCTGGGCGAGATCATCAAAGCCACGCCACCAATTCGCTCGGTAAGATGATGCTTGGGGGTCAAGAAGTGGTCCGTTGGCCCCATGATGACATTTCCCTCGGAACTGTTGATATTTTGGACCACCACCTCCACTTCGGGCACGTTCTCGCGGACAAAACGACCCAGGTGATGTATTTCATTGAATGAGCGCTGAGCCGTCACAAATACGACCATCGCCTTCTGTTCTGACTCGGATACCCGGACCACCAAGTATCTTAACAACCCCATCCTGCTGCGAGGATTGTAGATCGGCACCTTCATTTTCGTGATGCCGCGCCTGACCACCTCTACTACTTTGTTGACCAGGGGATGATGTATCGGGCATTCCTGCAGATCATACACATCGTGCGTGGAACGACGATAAATGCCAATGTAGGGGTCGGAAAATTTGCCGGCAATGGCAAGCCTGGCGGTTGTGCGATAGTGAATCAGACGCTGGGGAGAGAGCAGTGGCAGAACGGTGATCTCGCCCAGATCTCGATAAGGACGCAGCTCATTACAGACCATTTGATGCTTCCAGATGGCCTGCTCGGTATATTTCATGGCAATCAGCGGGCAGCCGAGGCACTGGGCGCTATCACCACATGGAGGCCGTTTGCTACGCGCAGGTGAAGGAATAAGGATCTTTTTCACGTGGCCGAAAGCAACATGCTGGGCAACATGATCGATGCCGACGCGGACTGTGTCGCCAGGCAGTCCCCCTGCGATCCTCAAGGCATGTGACTCACTGCATGCAATCCCATACCCCTCACTATCAAGCCCTGATATGCTTACTTCGAGGACAGATTTCCCGGTGAGCTTTTCCTGCACTGGCTCCTTGGAGCCAGCGGAATCAAAGCCCCTGTTGTTTGCCGGTTTGTTGTGCTTTGGGTTATCTTTATGTAGTTTGTTTTTCAATATTTTTTAAACCTTTACTTTAATTATTATCGCATTTTTCCAAAAATGCGCGAAACAACCGTAGCGCCTGTCCACGGTGGCTGATCCGGTTCTTTTCTTCAAGGGTAAGCTCTGCCATGGTCCGCTCAAAGCCGTCCACCAGAAAGAGCGGATCATAACCAAAACCGCCTGTACCATGTTCCTGATCCAGAATTCGTCCACTCACCCTGCCGGAAAAGGTCAGCTCAATGCCATCCGGTGTTGCAAATGCCATGACGCAGACAAAAGCAGCCTGTCGCAATTCAGGAGGAATACCTTCCAGCTCGGCCAAAAGCTTGCGGTTGTTAACGCCATCATCAGCCCACTCGCCTGCGAATCGGGCGGAAAACACGCCTGGCCGGCCATCAAGAGCCTGAACCACTAAACCGGAGTCATCGGCAAGTGTTGGCAAGCCTGTGAAGAGCATCGCTTCGCGGGCCTTTTTGAGGGCATTGTCAGTGAAGGTAGCGCCATCTTCGATTATCTCCGGGAATTTCGGAATATCGGCGGCACAAAGGACCTGCCCGACAACCCCGGACAACACCGTCTCTATTTCACGCAATTTGCCACGGTTACGGGTGGCTACCACCAGTTTCTTCATCCTCTTAGTGCAGCCTCCTGAATAGCGAACAGGCGCCGGATACCCTCTGTGGCCAGGGTGCGCATGGCGTCCATCTGGTCCATTGTGAACGGCTCGGCCTCGGCTGTGCCCTGAACTTCAACAAAACGATTGCTGGAGGTCATTACGAAGTTCATATCCACTTCGGCAGTCGAGTCCTCGCAATAGTTGAGATCAAGCATGGCGTTGCCCTCCACAATGCCGACACTCACTGCAGCCACAGCCTCTTTCAAAGGGATGTGCGTAAGCAATCCCCTGTCCCGCAGGGCGGCCAGTGCGTCGACCAAAGCAACATAAGCACCGGTAATGGAGGCGGTCCTGGTGCCGCCGTCGGCCTGAATCACATCGCAATCCAAGTACACCGACCGCTCGCCCAGAGACGCCATGTCGGTAACCGCCCTCAATGAGCGGCCTATCAAACGCTGAATCTCCAGTGTCCGGCCACTCTGCTTACCTTTGGCAGCCTCACGCGGTGATCTGGTATGGGTTGCCCGCGGAAGCATCGAGTATTCTGCCGTCACCCAACCGCTGCCTTTGCCCCTTAGAAAAGACGGCACGCTTTCCTCGACTGATGCGGTGCAGATAACCTTTGTGTCGCCAAATTCGACCAGGACAGACCCCTCGGCATGCTTGATATAATTTCGCGTAATGGTCACCGGGCGCATTGCCTGACTGTCCCTGCCGTCATTTCTTGCCATGAACCGCTCTCCTGATTTGGATTTGTAACAAAACAAACAAGCAGTGTTCAATATACTTTCAGAGTTGCCGTGTCAAACAAAAAGGGAAACCTTTAACGGGTTTCCCTTTTTAAGCCCTGCGTGGATATATAAGGACTCAGCCAAGATGGGTGTTATTGCTTCGTGCCCTGTTCACCAGAATGGTAGAGTCGAGCAATTCGCCACAACAAGTGCATTTCCAGGCATCAAAAGAACGGACAAAATCGTAAAATTTTTCAGCAAACATACGGCCCTTGCAGCGTGGACATTGCATAATAAAATCCTCCCTTTTGGGTTAATTGCAGTTTTGTCATACGTCCTGAAGACATTACAGCAAACGTGCCAAAAAAAAGAATCACACAGGCCCAGCAAAGGGTTTAATACAAATATATTCACAATATCAGCTAGTTAAAATACTTTTTTAAATATGTATATTTCTTTTCACCTATGCCCTCAACGGATAACAGCTCTTGAACCTCCATTGATCCGCCATTAAATTGACGATACTCGACAATTCTTTTTGCCAGAACAGGACCAATACCCGGAAGGGGTTCGAAATCCTCCGCACTCATCGCGTTGATATCCAATGGAATGCCCAAGATCATGCGATGGACCGCTGGTATTGATCCAACAGATATTTCCGCTAGTTTCCCGGAACCTATCTCAAGCCTGATATCAGCACCATTTTTAACCGGAGTTGCTTCATATCCGGACGGGGAACAGGCTTTCAGATCCCTGCAAGGCATCGCCAATCTAATGGCGTCCATCGTCATTAGATTGGCGGAAATGGGATATACCCCTGGGTGTTTCACATCGCCACTAACGCTTATATACCCTTTGCCGTTAAAAAAAGGAAAAGCCGTCAAAACAGCCACAATGCTGTTTTGACGGCTTTTAATCAGTACCGGAACAGTGACTGCTACAGCGAGTGCCACAACAATCAGGCGGTAATAAATTGCTCTGCAATGTTCAGGTTTCAAGGCTCGGGGTTTGGGCGTATACATTCACTTGGCCCCAAGCTCTAAAACGACTACTGTTCTTCCGCTTTATTCAGCTTATAGTCGATACTGTCGATCAGTGCCTGGTAGGAGGCGTCGATAATATTGTCGGAAACGCCCACTGTTCCCCAACGGCTGTGCTTATCGCCTGATTCAATCAACACCCGTATGGACGACGCGGTTCCCAGACCAGCCGGCAGGACGCGAACCTTGTAGTCCAGCAGCTTGAGCTCTTTCAATTTGGGGTAAAACTTCTCCAAAGCCTTACGGATGGCGTTATCAAGTGCATTGACCGGCCCGCTTCCCTCTGCGGCGGTATGCTCCATCTTACCCCCCACCTTGACCATTATGGTGGCTTCCGATATAGGCTTGTCCTCCTCGTGACGCTTTTCATCAATCACTCTAAAGCCGATAACATTGAAATGTTTTCGATGGGTTCCAAGTGCTTTTTTCATCAACAACTCGAAGGACGCCTCGGCTCCCTCGAACTGGTAGCCACGGTTTTCCATATCCTTGATATTGTCGAGGATCTCCAAGGTTACCGGGTCCTTGCTGTCCAGGTTGATGTTGAACTCCTCGGCCTTGGCCAGGATATTGGCCCGGCCGGAGAGGTCGGAGACCAAAACACGGGTACAGTTACCCACCAATTCGGGACGCATATGTTCGTAAGTCTCAGGATGGCGCTGGATGGCGCTGACATGCACGCCACCTTTGTGAGCAAAGGCCGAGTTGCCGACATAGGGTTGATGCTTGTCGGGTGATAGGTTGGCCAGTTCAAAGACAAAACGGGACAAATCTCGCAGGTGTTTCATCTGTTCATCACTTACGCATTCGGATTTCATCTTTACCTTCAGAGCGGGAATGATCGAACAGAGGTTGGCATTGCCGCAACGCTCACCAAAACCATTGATAGTCCCCTGAACCTGAACGATGCCCTCGGCAACCGCAATCATCGAATTGGCCACCGCGCACTCCGAATCGTTGTGGGTATGAATGCCCAGCGGAGTTGTTATATGCTTCCTGACATCTTTTATGATGTCGGCAACCTCAAAAGGCATTGTACCGCCATTGGTGTCGCACAGGATTATACAGTCAACCTTGGCCTGCTCAGCCGCCATGAGGGTCTTGATGGCATACTCGGGGTTGGCCTTGTAGCCGTCGAAGAAATGCTCGGCATCATAGAACACTTCCGGGGCATTCTGTTTCAGAAACTCTAATGAATCGTAGATCAGCTCCAGATTTTCCTCCAGAGAGATCCGCAATGCCTCGCGCACATGAAAATCCCAGGTCTTGCCGAAGATGGTGATGGCATCCGGCTCTGCAGCGACCAATGTCCTGATGTTGTTGTCTTTGTCAGGTGTAACCTTGGCTCGTCGGGTGGAACCGAACGCCGCAATCTTGGCCTGGGAGAGCTTTTCCTTCTTGATGTCCTTGAAAAAGGCCACATCTTTGGGATTGCTGCCCGGCCAACCGCCTTCGATGTAGTGAATACCGAGTTCATCGAGTTTGTGGGCGATGCGAATCTTGTCCTCAACCAGGAAAGAGATATCTTCAGCCTGGGTGCCATCCCGCAGGGTCGTGTCGTACAGTTTTACTGCGCTCATCTCAACCTCCCAAACATAAGTGGATATGTTCAACAATCCCGTAATCGAACGAGGGTTTTATTTGTATCCGTTTTAGCACAATTTTTCAACATAAACAGTTGTTCCACTCGGCGCAAAATGATGTTTCAAATTTGCAGGTCAATCACATTCGGAAAAATTCCTACCTCACTGATTAACATTATAGTATAAATGGAATACACATCGTGAATCTGACCACGTAAATGCGCCATGGTGCACAATCCGTAACCGGAACTCAACATAAAATATAACATGACCACTCCATCGGACCTGACAACCGCCCCCATATCTGCACTGATACGAAGACTTGCCATCCCTGCCGGTACCGGTTTTTTCTTCAACACCATGTTCAATGTTGTGGACACCTGGTATGGCAGCCAACTTTCCACAACCGCCCTGGCGGCAATGTCGCTTTCATTTCCGGTATTCTTCATTATCATTGCCATCGGTGCTGGTATTTCCACCGCAACAACTGCCCTGATTGGCAATGCCCTGGGGCGGAACGCACGTGACGAGGCCCATCAGTTTATTCCACAGGCGTTTTCTTTCGCAATCATTCATGCCATCACCTTGACTGCTTTGGGCTTGCTCTTTACCCCGAGTATCTTCAGGCACATGGGCGCCCATGGTGAGTACCTCTCTCTGGCTGTAAGTTACATGAGCGTTATTTTTTGGGGTTCATCTTTTTTTATGCTCAACTTCGTCATGAACGCGATACTCAACTCACATGGCAACACATTAATATATCGAAATTTTCTGGTTGCTGGTTTTCTCCTCAATCTCATATTTGACCCCTGGTTCATGTACGGCGGGTTGGGTCTACCCTCTTTCGGATTGCCCGGCGTTGCTTTGGCAACCGTGCTGATCCAATGTATCGGTACTGTTTATATTTTCAACAGCCTTATGCGTTTGGGAATTGTAAAAGGATTCCATCCCCGCGAATTCATACCTCGCTGGCACTATTACTGGGAGCTGTCCAAACAGGGTTTCCCCTCTGCCATGAATATGATGACCATCACCCTGGGATCCTTCATTATCACTTGGTTTGTAAGCAGATTCGGCAAAGAAGCTGTTGCTGCCTATGGCATCGGATTTCGCATCGAACAGATAGTATTGCTTCCTGTGATGGGATTAAATGTCTCAACACTGGCACTGTCGGCCCAAAACTTCGGTGCGGCCCGCTTCGATCGGATTCGCAAGGTTCTTAAAATCTCCCTGCTGTATGGGTTTATACTGGCATCAACCGGAACAGTGATAGTGCTGCTGATTACAAAAACCTTGCTGGCTGTCTTCACAGCAGACACCGCAGTTATAACCACCGGCATTCACTTTCTGCGGATCGAGGCTTTCGTATTCCCCGCCTATGTCCTGCTCTACATATGCGTCTCCGCCATGCAGGGGATAAAACGCCCGGTTTTTGCCCTCTGGATCGGCCTGTACCGGCAAATTGCGGCGCCAATCCCGGTATTTCACTTTTTGTCCATAGCCTTGGGTTGGGGCATCATGGGTATCTGGTGGGGCGTCTTTACGGTGACCTGGTCGGCAGCCGCCATTGCCGTTGTCTATGTCAGCTGGATAATAAAGAAATTGGAAAAGGATATGGAATCGGCATGAAGCGGGTAGCTATTACAACACTGGGATGCAAGACCAATCAATTCGAATCCGCCGCCATGAGCGAACAGCTCGCAAAAGCAGGCTACTCTGTCGTTCCCTTTTGCGAGGCCGCCGATATTTATGTGGTCAACTCCTGCACGGTCACGGCCAGGACCGATGCCGAAACCCGCCAGATAGTCCGTCGCGCCCGCCGGCTGAATCCGGAGGCCCGCATCGTGGCTACCGGCTGCTATGCCCAGGTGGCCCCTGGTGACCTGGAACGGATGCCAGAGGTTGACATCGTGCTGGGCAACCGCGAAAAAAAGGATATCGCAGCCCTATTGGAGTCAGAGCACAGCCTGGTTTCCGACATCACTGACGAGAGAACAGGCAGTACGCTCAAGCTGGAAACCTTTGCCGAACACACCCGGGCATTTCTCCAGGCCCAAAACGGCTGCAATTCCTTCTGTTCATACTGCATTGTACCCTTTGCCCGGGGCCGGAGCCGCAGCGTCCCGATGGAGGATATGCTGGCAGGGGTGCAAGATCTGGCCGCCAACAGCTACAAGGAAGTGGTACTGACCGGCATCCATCTGGGCGCCTATGGCATGGACCTGTCGCCGGCAAGTTCCCTGACCGAGCTGGTGCGGCGAATCGATGCCGACCGCCTGGTGCCCCGTTTGCGCATTGGCTCGGTGGAGCCCAATGAACTGGGCGATGAATTGATCAACTTGATGGCTGGCTCGACTATCATATGCCCGCATCTGCACCTTCCTCTCCAAAGCGGCAGCAACTCCGTCCTGGCCCGCATGGGACGGCGCTATACAGCCCGCTTTTTCCGGGAATTGATCGCCAGGATCAGCGCCCTGATGCCGGATGCCTTCATCGGCATCGACGTCATTGCCGGTTTTCCCGGCGAGACTGAAGAGGAATTCAACGAAACCCTCCAACTGGTGGGGGATATGCCCTTGTCTGATCTGCATGTCTTTCCCTATTCCAGGCGCACCGGAACAAAGGCGGCAGAAATGCCGGATCAGGTTGTTGGCCACGTGATAAAGGCCCGGGCAAAACAGTTGCGCAATGTGGCTGTTCAAAAGAAACAGACTTTTCTGGACAGTTTTGTGGGAAGGGAGTTGCAGGTGCTGGTACAAGGGTATGACGCTTTAACAGGGGTCTGCAGGGGGCTTTCCAGAAATTATATCGACGTAAAATTTGCCGGGGACAGCAGCCTGATCAACAGCGAGGTCAGGGTTGTGGTCTTGGGGGCCGATAAAGAAACCATGTATGGAGAGATGACAACGGGCCACTGACTTCCCAGCCGT